>Ga0214542_1008923_pt1 | contig 16077 bp, 8 predicted proteins | sample CNSS1metaG_FD_160096 | JGI IMG/M metagenome (GOLD analysis project Ga0214542, IMG submission 160096) | Root nodule microbial communities from cowpea collected in UCLA plant growth center, Los Angeles, California, USA - CNSS1 | ecosystem: Host-associated > Plants > Roots > Nodule | place: USA... | reverse complement strand
AATACTTAACAAGTGATGGAATGTTTGAATGGAACAGCATGTGTTTAAGTATGTATGTGCTGTGTTGATCTTATTTGTCCTCTGTAGTCTGTTTGTTGAATTGTGTGGGTTGCTTATTGATGATACTTCGACTCAATGTATCTAAATGTATCTATTACTAATTTAGAGCAGTGCTTGTTGTTTGGGTGTTTTTTGAACTGATTGATTGAATAGAATTACAATTCTTCCGTACAGAAAACTAGCTTATAAAGAAGAAATATGTTAATATTTCAAATGAGGGTGAATTACTTTTTAAACTTATTGGTAATGGTTTGACTGTTTGACTAGAGGTATATACCCAAAACAGGATTTCCATCTCTAACCATGTTTCATCAGAGAAGAGCGAGGTGTAGAAAATGAAATATAAATACAATAAAAAAATATAGCATCACAGCTTTTGTCAAATTTCCATGATTTTGTCTCTTCCGCTGTCCACATCCCACTCATGTATATGAAAGGTAATTTAAGTGTTTGATTGAAATGGATTCATGTGACTTTGGACATCTTTGGATGTCTGATATATAACAGAATAAAATGTATTTAGCTCCAAATTTACCCTTTTTATGTTCTTTAGATTTACTAGAAGTGGAATAGTTAACTGTCAAATGATATTTGGGATTCATGTGTGAGATCTGTGTGATATGTATTGTGATTTATTTGTTCATGAAATGAATGCGGTATGCAATGGTGCGGGACAGAAAGGGATTTAGTTGTTGGTGTTTGACAGTATATTTTCATGTCCTTTTCTTTACTCGTCTGTTCTGTTCGATTGAGTCTGTTTGATTGAGTCGTGAATTGTTGTGTGATGGTGTTCATTGATTAGTTCTAGCATTCATCAATTTGTTTATCCTTTTAAAGTAATTGTTTGAGAATATACTATCAGCTAAAATTTCAAACTACGGACTTGTTGAACCTTGGAAAATAGTGAAATAAAAACTAGTTGAACCAACAAAAAGAAACAAAACTAAAGAGACCCTCATAATTGAACAGTAAAAGAATCTCTTGTCCCTAAGGTAGAATTATGGCGAAGTCTAGATGCCTCAAATACTTGGACTACTACCTTTTTTCCTCCTTATGATGTGTTGGATTTATTTTTCCTCCTTGATTATGCAACTTGGGTCATTCCTTCCTCTCTAATACAATTTTTAGTGTTAATGTAGACGGTTGAAAAGTGTTATTTGAAACTAATGGTTTTGCTTATGATATGAGCTTTTATTTTCAGCATCTAAATGAAGTTTTCTGAGTTGTTGTGACGGTAGATTTAACAGCTTTGAATTTTGTTTGCTTTGCAGAAAGGAATGGCATGTAGAGGGTTCTGTTGAAAGCATAGGAAAATCAGCTGTTTCAAGGCCATATAGTGGAGGTCAACAGCCAACCTCGGATGTACAGTCGTTTTGGTCATTTGATTAAAAAGAAGATAGTGACAGGTTATGAGGGATTTGATAAACAAACACAAGTGTTCTCTTGAGGCAAATAGCCTCTTTTGGAGGACGAGTTTAGAATACTGAACCCATTGTATCTTCCTTTCTTCTTTTTAAAGGAAGATTGATGTTTACATAATGTTAGCAGCATCAATAGGAATACATGTTGGATTGGATGCACTCTGAGCAAGGTAACAAGAGAGGTTCTGGTGCCCTCATTTCTTTGGAGAATGGTGATTCACATTTCCATGTTTCACGATCTTCAAATATGTATCAATTGATGTTCTTAATCACAAATTAACTCATACTAACATGACAAGCGGCCAATGTGTTTGTGTCCGTTACAGTCTCATTATTATGAATCCAGCTGCATCTTTGACCGCATTGTTCACAAATTTGAGGGTGATTTTACCTGACCCGTTTTATCTAACTGTTTTACCTCTTTTTTTTTTTCACACTTGTCTCCTCCTTTGCGATGAGAGGTTTTAAATCTTTGATCAATGTGTTAAAAAATTATCTAAAAAGGATCTTAAATAGGGTTCAAATCAAATTACTGATTGCTGCTTTCTTCACCATATAAGAAAGTATCCTGAGATGAGCACGGACGTTGGATCTTTATCATATCCCCACATGTTCTCATTTACGGATGTAAAATTTTCTGTAATCTGTAATATCCGTCCGTTTTGAAATGATAGTGAGGGAGGATTTTTATTGGGTGTGCCTAAAGTTGTCCTTACAGTCAAATTTTGTAGCACAAAGGTCTCTGCTGAAAATTTAGTTTGGACGTAATAATTTTTTATTTTGATTTATTTATGAGAGAATTAGTTTTCTTGTTATTTATGCATAGAGCACTAGCTGTTGGAACATAAAAGAACTAAAACTAACTATTTATTTTTCTCTTGAATGCAAGATGTTGAATCTTTTGCAGAGCAGGGCGTTTGGTATAAGCAAATAGTTGTTTTTCATATAGAATCATGCAAAAAAATTAATGTTACTATATACTCATATACTTCTAAATGATTAGAAGAAAAAAATTGTAACTAACAAGATCAAAATCTTGAGACCACACAAGAAAAAATTTTAAAAAATTCAAACCTGCCGGATTCGAACCAGCAACCTAAGGATACCTATTTGAATTTACCAACTACAGCCCTCCGCTCTACCAACTGAGCTAAGGTCAGAGCATGTTTTAAAGATGACAAAGTTTTAATTATCATAAACAAATTTTTATATGTTTTACATCTGGCAAAATTTCGATCTGTCGGATATTAAATATAAACCCTCCACATTATAAAATAGACTTACTTATATATTTTACCAGTAAACTTTTATTGTTTTGTACATTTTGCATTTTTTATTATCATAGATTCTATCATCTACGTTTTAAAATTATATACACCTTATTTGTTTTCATGAATCCAATATTAAACTACTAATGTGTGACGAATTCAATAATACATAGATCTTAATTATTCAATTTTTAATTTCGGGAATTTTACTACCGAGATATCAATTTTGTTAATTTTATCCTGATATTATAAATTTTTTCTTTTTTCTTTTTTTGGATACCAATTTATTGTCAGCGTGTTGATGTAATCAAAACAAACAACATTATTGCTTTAGAAAGAATTTAAGAAAAAAAATATGAAGTAAAAATTTGATTAGAAATTTTATTAAAATATTAAAAATGTATTAAATTTGCATTTGTTATGTAGTAACTTTTATGTTTTATAGATTATTTGACACACAAATATCTTTATTTGATTTTTTATTATTATCAGATGAAAAGTGATTTTTTATTAATTAATTCGGAGAGAAGTATATTAAATATTAGAGTACTTTTATTCTAAACTAATATTATTATATATTTATATGAATGTATACAAATATTTCGATAACTTCTACTTATTTGTGGTAATTATTTTTCACAAAAATAGCTAACTAAATAGATTCTAAATCTGATGCTTTCAAAACAAAATATTTGATTATTTTAAACTAATATGTATTAGATTAATGTAATTGTATTTTTTTTTATTTTTTTTATAACTTTAAAAATGCTTATTTGACTATTTACAAAATTTTAAAATGTACTCGTTATGTCACAAAAACTGTCTTGATAAAATTTACATAAATTCGTGGCTGCAATTAATATCTTATTAGATTATAAAAAATGTTATGCAGAACAAAACACAAGAAAGTAAAGCATTAGTTTAATATTTAATAATATATATTGTATTACAATTTTTAATCAATTTAGCATGCTATATTTCCTTTTACTTTATTTATTGATATTCTTAATGGAATCAAGATAATTTTACAAGATTTTGGCTGGTATTTAATTTGGATACCAAATCCTATAGTTGGTTGTTTTAAAATGCTCATTTAGTACAAGAATAGATAAAATTATTTAAAAACAGAACTTGTATAATCGATATAAAATATAAATATTTTATTATTTAAGTATGAAGTATGCTGGGATGTTAGTAACCAATTGAATTTTTAAAAAGATGTTACATGTGACCATGTAAAATGAAATGTGTAATCACGTTATAATATGTTTCTAAATTTATATAAGATAAATATATATTGTTTCAGGTGTAGGGACCAAGAGCCTACCAAAGAACCTCTTCAAGCTTACTCCACTTCTCACTACAGCGATAACTTCTCCAAGAAAATTCATTCCTTTGCTCGATTGGCTGGGATGACGATCGGGGTACCTGTCTATAGGGTTCCGATGCTTAAGTCAGTAATGAACCGATCGGCGTATCAATATAACTGCTGTAATAAATGCGAATTAAAAGATCTTTACCAACCTACCTTTGGGCCCTATTTATAGTTTTCGGTGTGTGCCTGTGATTAGGGTTCCTTAATCACGGCCCAATGATCCTCTAATCAAGATTACTGACCCGTTTAACTAATTAATCCGATTGATTGATTGTTTGACCGTGCGACAGATGACCGCTTGACTGTGTTAGTTAATCCGATTGAACGATTCGTGTATGTCTGTTCGGCCGACGGACGCATGCAAAGGACTAGGTGAGTCTAAAGAGATGGATCCACCGATGGTTGATCGACCGATTGTCATTTGTTATGTTTAGGTGCTGCTCGTGCTTGTCCGATCGACCGATGTGCTATTGGGGATCAGTATCACTCGTTTATGTATTATTGATGGACCGATGGGCCTGAACGTGGTTGGCTTGTGGCTTATTTGTATAACCGTTTGACCGATGGTCCTACACTTTATTTACCAGGCCGCTCGACCGATAGTCTTTTAACGATGTTATATGATTAGCTTGTATAGTCGATTGGCCGATGGTCTTACGCAGTTTATTTGCCAGGCCGTTCGACCGATAGTCTTATATGTATGAGTTTTTCTAACCTTGGCCGATGGGACATATAGTACACAAGCCCCCCCAGCCTCGAGCGATGGAAGGGAAGCGAGGAGGTTTACTAGGACCGTCGTGCCGATTGACCGCCGGCGTCTCTCAACGGTTATCTTGCATCGTAGATCGTGCCTGACAGTTACGATTTGAAGCGTCGCAAAGTATGGGCCGTCGATCTGCGCGTGATCGTATGGTTCTGAGGCTGCCACGTGTCACTGGGTCCTCCTATAAATTGGTCTGTGTGGCTGTCATTATTTTCACGTTTTCCTCTCTCTTTCTAGCTGAGCCACCGATCGAATTCTTCTATTTGCAGGTAAAAAATGTCCTCCAGTGCATCGAGTTCAGATGGTTTGTCGGGTGGGACGGTCGGGGTGTCCGGGGGCGGCGGGTCGATCTCCGCCTTGTTCAGCTCTTCTGATTCGGGGACTTCACTCGGGGGAGCATCGAGCTCAACGGAGTCTGCCATCCTCCTCAGCGGCAGCCCGGAAGCCGAGCAATCGGTCGCCGAGGCGGCGAATCAGGTCGTTGCTTCGGATGCGAGTGGGGACGTCATAAGCATCGACGTTCGCGATGAGGGGGAGCAAGCTAATCTGCCAGAGATAAAGGGTATGATTGGGCCCCTTATGAGCTGCGTACGCATGCGACGAGGTTCCGATGGGGCAATGACCTTGGGGATCTGGTCGAGCGGACCCAGGTTTTTGGCGACGAGGTGGAGAATGGGTTCCTTCGGGTCAAGGTGTGTGCTAGCAACGAGAGGGTCTGCCACGGAAAGGGGGCGGCGAAGCTAGAGTTCTTCTACGTCTACGCCTGTCTCTTCCACGACTTGGGCCTGACTGTGCCGTTTGTCGACTGGCAGATGGCGGTCCTCCGCCAAATCCGATGTGCGCTGACCCAGATACATCCGAACGCCTGAGCGTCAATGCAGGCGTTCGACGTTCTATGCCGAGCGGCCGGTCTGACAGTGACCATGCCCTTGTTTCTGCACTTCTACAAGACCCGGCCGACGGCTTCGAAAGGCTGAGTCTCTTTTCTCGGGGCGGACAAGAGCTTGTTTACCCTTTACCTCGCTTCCTACAAAGGTTTCAAGACCGGCTTTTTTAAGGTCGCGATTCCCGGTCGAGGAAGGAAGTACATTTTCGATGAGGAGGGTCGGCCGAAGTTCCCCCTATACTGGCCGTCCTCAAGACCCTACCCAACAAGATCCCCCCGCGGCCGCTGATTCGATGCCTCCGCTCCTCGGATTTGCCGAGGGCGGTTTATGGTTAGTTGTTCTGATCTTTCCGATCGTCGTAATGGATGCAATTGATTTACCTGTTTTCTCTTGTTTCGCAGATATTATGGCTCGGACAACCGTCTCCAACGCCGAGTTCTTGGCTCGCGCTAAGACTCGTCGCAGAGAAGAGGATGCCGCTGAGGAGGTCGCCCCCTTCCAGAGCGTTCCCGTTGCCCCTTCGACAGCTCCTACTCCTGCTACCACTGCTCCGACCGGCGCCTCGGGCGTCGCCACCAGGCCCCGCTTCGTCGTGAAGCCCCCCGGTTCCACCGCTGCTGGCGCTGCAGTGGACAAAGGCAAAAAAACTAGGCGGGATGACTCTCCCACCGACCGGTCGTCCAAGAAGAGCAAGAAGGCCGAGGCTTCTGGGTCACTGGCCACTGCCCTCCTTGACAATGAAGTTCGGCTCGACGAGGAGGTCTCCTTTCACTTGGGGCCTCGCGTCAAGGATATGCTTAAGGACGTGTCAGAAGAGGAGGCTATCCGAACGGCTGGGGAACTGACCCTTAGGCTGGCTGCGATCTACACCAAGTTTCCCCGTCCCGACCGGTGCAGGATGGAGAGCCTGGAGAAGGAGCTCGCAGCAGCGAAGGTGGAGCTCCGGGAGGTGAAGGCCTTAGCGGCTGACTTGAAGACTCAGTTCGACTGGCTGAACAGAATCAAGGCTGAGCATGCCAAGTGCGCCGGTCTACTCAAGGCTACTGATGATCGGGCAAGGGAGGAGCAGACTAAGGCCAAGGAGGCGACCGAGGAACTTCGCAGGCTTCAACAGCGCTTTGACGACTTGACGTTGGAGCACCTGGCCGCTGCCGGATCGGCCACCAATTGGCAAAAGAAGGCCAAGGAGTACCAAGCGGAGCTACGAGTGGCCGATGAGCAAGTTTTCGCTCAATATGAAGCGGGCTTTCAAAGTGCCGTCGATCAGGCCGCCTTCTACTACAACTGTTCCCCCGAACGGTTCGATGTGCACTTGGGGGTGGTGGATGGGAAGCTCGAGAAAGTCTTTGAGCGGCTGGACGAGGTGAATGATACTCCTGCCGATAATTAAATTTTAATGTGTATATTTTGACATAACCGATCGCGTCCGATCGGCCGCGTGGTCGATCACATTCGATCGGTTATTAGGCCATTTTTTGACAAACAATTATATGTAAATATTAGGCCCCTTCTTATTTTGTTTGTTTGCTTTTCTTTCGATCGACTTTTCTTTTGTTTATTGTTTCGCATAGGCGATCGGCCATTTTTCTTTTATCGTTCTTCGCTGGCGGTCGGCCATTTTTCTTTTATCGTTCCTCGTTGGCGGTCGGCCACCTTATTGTTTAACGTTATTTTCGTCAATTAGTTGCGCCTGGTATCGAACTAGTGGGACGATCGGCACGAAATTTTCAAGTTTCTTGCAATGTTTTCTTGATTATTTGACCCGAACGGTGGACCTTTTCGCGTTCAATTTTAATTTTTTAGATCGTACGTGTAGTACCTTGATCGGCTTGGACAGCCCGTGTCACTTATATACCCGTGGGGTTAATCAGATCGCTTGGATCAATGCTGACCGGGCGGGACTTCCTCTTGAAAGTCTGCGCCTTGACCGGTCAGGCTTTGTTCGGGTCCCGTAGGGAGCTCCGTCGGTCCGTCTGTTAAGTGAAGTGACATGAAGCGCTTATTTTATTCCATGTGTTCGGTATTTCTCTGCCGCTCAGGTATTCTAGCCGATAGGCTCCGTTCTGCAGGCTTTCGGTTACGCGGAATGGACCCTCCCAATTTGGCGCTAGCTTTCCTTGTGCTGATTTTTTGCGTGCTTCGTTGGTCTTCCTCCACACCAAGTCTCCTCGGATGAAGCTCCTTGGTTTAACTTTCGCGTTATATCTCCTTGCCACCATCCTCTTGCACGCTTTCACTCGCACGACCGCTCTCTCTCTGCGCTCGGTCGTCCAGTCCAACTCTTCGCGCAGGCGTCCACAGTTTACATCGAGATTTTGCATGTCTCGCCGAAGAGTCGGTTCTCCTACCTCAACTGGCAGCATAGCATCCGTTCCGTACGTCAGATTGAAAGGTGACTCTCCCGTTGTCCCGTGCGGGGTACACCGATAGGCCCAAAGGACCTGCGGGAGCTCGTCTACCCACGCTCCTTTAGCTTCTCCTAACCTTTTCTTCAACCCCGTCACTATGATCTTGTTCTTGGCTTCAGCCTGCCCATTGGTCTGGCGATGCTCGACCGAGCTGGTCACGTGGCGTATCCCCACTTGCTTATAAAAGTCCTTCAGCTTCTTGTCGATAAACTGGCGGCCGTTATCGGTGATAATCGTGTGGGGAAGGCTGAAGCGACAGGTGATGTTTCGCCAGACGAAGGAATGGACCTGCCGAGCGGTTATGTTGGCTAGGGCCTCTGCTTCGACCCATTTGGTGAAATAGTCCACTGCGACAAGTATGAACTTCTTCTGCGCTCGGCCGACTGGGAAGGGCCCGACGATGTCCATACCCCACTGTGCGAAAGGCCAAGGGGCTGTCAGGCTATGTAGCTCGTTCGGAGCCCTCTTGACATCGTTTCCATGGGCTTGGCAACCTTCACACTTGCGTATCATGACTTCGCAGTCTTGCTCCATGGTCGGCCAATAATAACCCGCCTGGAGTATCCTCGCTTTCATCGCCCTCCGACTGGTGTGCATACCACAAATGCCATTGTGGACTTCATTCATAACATACTCGGCTTCCTCTTCCGACAAGCATTTGAGGAGCGGCAGTGTAAAGCCCTTCTTATAGAGGTCTTCTCCGATCACCACGAACTGGAGTGCTCGTTGTCTCTCTATCGGTTTCGCCTCTCCCGTGTCACACCTTCTTAGGAGTTCTCGGACCTCCCCCGTCCAATCTGCTGACCGATCTGCCGCCGCGCATTCTCCCGCTGAGGGTCTCATTAGGGTTTGCCTGATGGTTGTCTTCAACTGACCCTTCTCTTTCCCTTCCGCCAGCTTAGATAGCCTATCGGCTCTGGTATTTTCCGCTCGGGGAATGTGGTGGATGGTAATTTCTTCGAACTCCTTCATGGCTTCGACCACCTTGTGATAATACTGAAGCAGCAGGTCGTCCCTAACCTGGTACTCCCCTTGTACCTGCCCGACAACAAGCTTTGAATCGGTGTTGCATTTTAATCTTGTCGCTCCCAAGTCTTTTGCCAGCCTTAGCCCGACAATCAGCGCTTCGTATTCTGCTTGGTTGTTAGAGGCTTTAAACTTGAACTGCAAGGAGTGCTCCACCGTGAAACCGCTCGGTCCTTCAATGACGATTCCTGCTCTGGCATTGCGTTTGTCCGACGACCCGTCGACGAAGAGAACCCACATTTGCTCCGAATAGGGGATCGGCCCGTGGAGCTCGGCCACAAAGTCTGCTAAATGCTGTCCTTTGACCGACCCTCTAGGTTCGTACTTCCGAACTCGGATAGCTCGACTGACCAGGCGATCATTTGTCCGGCCAAGTCGGGCTTCCGGAGTATCTTGGCTATGGGATGATCGGTGCGGACGATCACCTAGTGACTCTGGAAGTATTGGCGTAGTCGGCGCGCGGCTGTCAATAGCGCCAAGGCTATCTTCTCAATCAACTGATACCTCATTTTCGCGCTTTGCAATACATGACTAATGAAGTACACCGGCCACTGCTCGGGACTCTCCTGTACCAAGGCCGCGCTGATCGTGTCGTCCGACACTGACAAGTATAACTGCAAAGGCAAGCCCTCTATGGGTCGGCTCATGATAGGGGGACGGCTGATCATCTCCTTTATCTGCTGAAACGCTGTCTCGCACTGATCATCCCACTTATCCGCGGTCTGCTTCTTCATGATCTTTAAAATCGGTCGGAGCTTCTCCGTGAGTTTGGGCAAGAACCGCGCGAGAGAGGTCAATCGCCCGACCAATCACTGGATTTCCTTCAGATTCCTTGGGCTCCTCATTTCGGTGATGGCGGCGCACTTGTCGGGATTGGCCTCGATGCCCCGGGCGGTCAACATGAATCCCAGAAATTTTCCGGCCGGCACCCTGAAGACACACTTCTCTGGGTTGAGACGCATGTTGTACTTGCGCACTTGGTGAAAGACCTCCCTGAGGTCGCGCGCGTGGTCCAAGGCTGTTTGAGACTTCACGACCATGTCGTCCACGTACACCTCCACGGACCGACCGATCTGCCCCCTGAAAACCCGATCCATCAGCCTCTGATAGGTGGCCCCTGCGTTCTTCAGGCCGAACGGCATGACCTCGTAGCAGAAATTTGCCCGGTCTGTTGTGAACGCTGTTTTAGATTTATCTGGACCGTACATAGGGATCTGGTTGTACCCTGAGTATGCATTCAGAAAGCTCAGGAAGTTGTGCCCCGAAGCTCCATCCACCAGCCGGTCGATGCTGGGTAGGGGGTATGCGTCCTTCGGGCAAGCCTTGTTGAGGTCAGTGAAGTTTGTACACATCCTCCACTTTCCGCTTATCTTCTTCACCATGACTACGTTAGCCAGCCACGTAGTATACTTGATTTCTTTGATGAAACCAGCCCCCTCCAGCTTCCTCACCTCCTCCTCGACCGCTCTCCTTCGCTCCTCTCCCATTTTCCTTTTCTTCTGAGCAACCGAGCGGGCTTCCCTGAAGATGGACAATTTGTGAGACATGACGTCTGGATGGACGCCTGGCATGTCGACGGTCGACCATGCGAACAGATCTTTGTTTTCTAGGATCACCGCCCCTAGGAGCTCTTCTTCTTCCGATTTCAGTGCTCCCCCAATCTTCTTGATTTGTCCCGGGTGCTTCTCCTTCAGGCTGAATCCGATCCTCCGTGTTCGTTCGGGGGTCCAAATCTGTCATGGCCACCTCCGAACGGTGCTGCTTCCGAGGATGGCTATAAGGAGCGATCTTCAAACCGGCGGCGTAGCATTGTCGGGCGATTTGCTGATCTACATGCACGGTGCATATTGTCCCTTTTTATCTGACGGGAATTTCATAGTTAAGTGTAGAGTGGAGACGATCGCTCCGAAGGCGTTCAAACAAGGTCTTCCTAGCAACACATTGTAGGAGGTGTTAGCTTCAACTAAAAGGAATCTAACCCTTACCTCTCGGCTGTCCTGCTGCGAGCCGATCTTGGTACGAAGATCCAGGTAGCCCCTCGTGTCAACTCGCTCGCCCGAGAATCCGACGATCTGCTCGTTATAGGGGACGATCAGGTCCTCGGAGAGGTTCATCTTCTGGAAAGTCTTCCAGTATAAGATGTTGACGGAACTTCCCTGGTCTACTAGCACCCTCCCGATCCCGTATTCGGCCACTTCGATTGAGATGACCATCGGGTCATCATGATCAGGGTCGGGTGCCTTAAAGTCCTCGTCCGTAAACGTGATGGGGGGCATCGACCGGACCTTCTTCTCCACCAGATGAACCGATTTTAGTGCTCGAACATGTCTCTTCCGAGCAGCTGAGCTCGATCCTCCTCCGGCGAAACCTCCGGAGATAGTATTGATATAACCCCTCAAGGGTTTATCCTGGCTCCGACTGCGGCTCCTCCTTGGGCTTCGATGCGTCCGTGACAGTCCTCTCCTTCGCCTCTCGGGCTCCGACTCTCTCCGCTTCTCCCACCGGGCCGGGGGGCCCTTCGTGCGGGACTTCTGTTTCGCACCGGACTTCACGGAGGGCGATCCTGCCGAACATACTTTTTCAAATGCCCCTGTCGGATGAGCTCCTCGATCTTGTCATGGAGCGTGTGGCACTCTTCGGTGGTGTGACCGATCGTCCGATGGTACTGGCAGTGCTTGCTCCGATCGACATCGGGAGGTGGAGGCTTCTTCCTGGCCACTGGAAGTGATTCGGCATTAAAGGCTTCTTGCAGAATCTTAGCCCGAGGGACGACCAAGGGAGTATACGTAGTGAACCTAGGTGCTTTTCTCTCGCTGGGTCGGTTCAAGGGTTTGTTCGGCCGAGGGGTGGTCTTCGGGACTGCAGCATCCTCCTTCTCCCTCTTCTTCACCCGGAATTCTTGCATATCCTCCATCTGTATGAACTTGGTCGCTCGTTCCCTCATCTCCTCCATCATCTTCGGTCTCTTGCGGCTTATCTTGTCCGCAAAGACTCCTGGCTGGAACCCATACGAGAAGTGATGTCGAGCGATCTCGTCGCTGAGATCCTTTATCTTGACCGACATCCGATTGTACCGATCAAGATAACTCCTCAGTGATTCCCCGTCTTCTTGCCGGATGTTCACTAGGTTGTCGACCGTCAGAATGGCCGGCTTCAGGGGTGCGAACTGCGTGCCAAATCTTGCCTTCAGAGTGGCAAAAGAATCAATACTACCGAACGACAGCTCGGAAAACCACTCCAACGCCTCCCCCGTGAGAGAAGTCGAGAAAACACGGCACCAGATGGGGTCACTAACTGCGTGGAACATCATCTGGTGCATGAAGACCCGCATGTGATTGTCGGGATTCGTCGTGCCGTCGTACTTGTCGAATGTCGGCATTTTCCACTTCTCCGGTAACGGCGTCTCCAGAATGTACGGGGTGAAGGGGGTGAATCCCGACGCAGGGATCGGTTGTCGTGACGGGCGGCCTCCATCGTTTGCTCCCGAGCTTTCAGCCATCGTGTGCGACAGATTTTCCCTCGACGCCTGCGTCTTCTCAACCCGAGCAGGCTGTGATTGCTCATGTCTTGTTGGTGGAGGGCGACTCTCCACCCGTTCGGCATCTCGATGCTGCTGCACCCGACTTAATCTGAGCGGATCGGGTACGGTAGGCGTCGATGGGATTCCTTCTTCCTTTCGCCTTAGGGCGGCGTTCTCCTCCCGCAAGATCTGCATCTGCACTTCATAGTTCCTTTGCATCTTCTCCATCGTCTTCTGCATCGCCCTTATCATCTCCCTAGTGTCTGCTTGATCATCTGTCACTCTTCCTCCGTCCATGTTGCTATTTCGGTTTCTTGTGGTCACCATAAGGGTATACTGCTTTAAAGAAGACTGCTCAGCCCCACGGTGGGCGCCAAAATGTTTCGGGTGTAGGGACCAAGAGCCTACCAAAGAACCTCTTCAAGCTTACTCCACTTCTCACTACAGCGATAACTTCTCCAAGAAAATTCACTCCTTTGCTCGATCGGTTGGGATGACGATCGGGGTACCTGTCTATAGGGCTCCGATGCTTAAGTCAGTAATGAACCGATCGGTGTATCAATATAACTGCTGTAATAAATGCGAATTAAAAGATCTTTACCAACCTACCTTTGGGCCCTATTTATAGTTTGCGGTGTGGGCCTGTGATTAGGGTTCCTTAATCACGGCCCAATAATCCTCTAATCAAGATTACTGACCCGTTTAACTAATTAATCCGATTGATTGATTGTTTGACCGTGCGACCGATGACCGCTTGACTGTGTTAGTTAATCCGATTGAACGATTCGTGTATGGCTGTTCGGCCGACGGACGCATGCAAAGGACTACGTGAGTCTAAAGAGATGGATCCACCGATGGTTGATCGACCGATTGTCATTTGTTATGTTTAGGTGCTGCTCGTGCTTGTCCGATCGACCGATGTGCTATTGGGGATCAGTATCACTCGTTTATGTATTACCGATGGACCGATGGGCCTGAACGTGGTTGGCTTGTGGCTTGTTTGTATAACCGTTTGACCGATGGTCCTACAGTTTATTTACCAGGCCGCTCGACCGATAGTCTTTTAACGATGTTATATGATTAGCTTGTATAGCCGATTGACCGATGGTCTTACGCAATTTATTTGTCAGACCGTTCGACCGATACTTATATGTATGAGTTTTTCTAACCTTGCCGGTACATATATGATTTTAAAATTAAAATAAACAAGTTTGAAAAGATGAAAGTTCAACGATAAATTTTGTGAAATTAAAAATGCCTTGATTGATTTTGTAAAAATGCAAAAAGTTTAATAATAAATGTATAGTTTAGATATAAGGCATATTTTACTATATATCGAAAGTCACCTAGCATTAGTATATTATTAGACCATTAATGATTTGATAGCTAATTGATAGAAAGAAAAAATAGATAATTTTAAATAATAAGATTCACATCACTACAAGTTTAAAGGCAAAATTCCCAAATAAAATAATATAAAAGGTTAGTGGTAAACTATACTTGCTATAAATTATTGATTTCTTATATTAATTAATCCTAACCATGATATTTTGGGTCATATATAGATTATTTCTAAGTAATTATTTAACGTTTATATATTTAGCATCTTGATTTATCATTAATATTAAATGTATCATAAAATTTATAATTTAAAGTTATTTTTAAATATATAATATTTGTTACAATTTATGAAGTTATTAACTCGGAGTTGCATTATAATTCTTTGAGATCTAATTATATAAAAAAAAAATTCAAAACCTCTAGAAGATACAAGTAAGAAGGCAACAAATTGGTACGATAATGCGTTTCCTTTATTTCATATTCATTTTTTTTTAAATTTATCTAAATCCTCTTTTACCTATACTTAATGGATATAATACTTTTATCTCGTATCCATGTCTTTTTTTATTATTTCAATATCAATTAACTTTTTTTGTAATATACAAAATATGACAAAAATTCATTGGATATTCTGACTAAAATTTTGTAAGATGTCACGATAGTTTAAGATCTATTCCAGGTTACATTTTCATTTAGTTGGTGGTGCAGTTTTTTAGTATAGTGTCAAGCAAAATATTACGGCTTCATCTATTATGACTGCAAAATTTGTAGCGTGCTATGAGACATCAAATCAAGGAATATGGCTAAAGAATTTTGTCATAGGGTTGCACATTGTAAAAGGAATTAAAAGACCACTTAAGTTATAGTGTGACGACAAATCAGTTGTATTATATTCGAACATAGTAGGTGCTCGAACAAGTCAAAGCACATTGACATCAAATTCTTGGTTGTTAAGAAAATGTGCATAGTGGATAGATTTTTATAGAATACATAAGGACAAACTACATGATGACAGATCCTGTTATTAAAGGACTTCTACCCAAGGTCCTTCATGAGCATGTTGCTTATATGCATGGTGGATCTTGACTAAAATTATTGGAGGAGCCAAAATAATATACTTAAAATTTATATATTTATTATTTTTACTAATTTAATAAAAAATAAATAGATAATTTAGTATAGTTATAACTATAAAAGAATTATCCATTATTTTTTTATATTCTTGAACTTATCAAATTATTCAATTATAACTAAATTTTTCAGCTATTTTTTTTCAATATAAATAACCATATTATCTACAAATATTCATTTTCCATTTTATTAATGTGCACATATGATTCAAAAGTCATCACAAACATTTTATTTTATTGTTATGCGGTGTTCTGTTTTGATCTTCACTTCTCTTTTATCAATTTTTTAAAAATGGATTTATTCTTTTGTTTTTCCTCAATATACCTATTTAAAAATAAGTTTAAGACTAAAAAATAATTTATCATAATCTAATAAAAAAAAATATAAAATCACATAATACATTACTTACTCTTCTATATTCATAAAAAATAATATACAAAATGTCATGAGATAAAAAATAGTACTAAATATTAAACAAGTATTTTACTATTAAATGAAATAAGTTTTTTTTTTCTTTAAAAATGGAAGAAAAGATATAAACAATGAGAACAAAAAATAATGAGTATCTATTTAACTTTTTTTTTCTTTAATAACAAAAGAAATTAGATAAAAGTGAGAGATGACTACAACATATGAAAAACTCAAAAGACAATAAAAAGAAAAAATAAAAATTATCTTAATAATTTTTTTAATTTATTATATTTGATTTTATATTTTTCTATTTATTAATATTAAATATTATACTTTATAAAAAAATAATTAATTTAATTTCATTAATTCTTCATTATAATACTATTTAATTTAAATAATTTTAAAATATATACAATTTTAAAAAAATTGAAAAAAAAATTTGGAAAAGTTTGGGGGGGGGGGAGGC
>Ga0214542_1008921_pt1 | contig 16080 bp, 11 predicted proteins | sample CNSS1metaG_FD_160096 | JGI IMG/M metagenome (GOLD analysis project Ga0214542, IMG submission 160096) | Root nodule microbial communities from cowpea collected in UCLA plant growth center, Los Angeles, California, USA - CNSS1 | ecosystem: Host-associated > Plants > Roots > Nodule | place: USA... | reverse complement strand
TCTGATTCAATTTTGTCCCAATTTTTTTTAATAATTAAAATATTTTTGTAATCCATTTTTTATAAGATTAAAAATAATTAAGTATAAATATTTTTACAAAATTAAGTACTAATATTTATAATGTTTCACTCAATTTCAGACCAAATTTATTATTTGTATAAATATTATACTAATATTTTTTATTAAAAACGAATTTTTAACATATTATTTTATTAATTACTTTTTTATTAAGTACTCATGTTTTGTTAATTTTTTTTTCAAAATAGAACAATATTATCTCTTACTAATTTTAAATCAAAATTTCTATTGGTATGAATGTTATACTAATTTTTTTTATTAAAAATGACTTTTACTACTAAATTTTAATATAAATATCAAATACTTAATTTTTGTAAAACTTTTATACTTAATTACTTTTAATTTTATAAAAAATATTTTAATTATCAAAAAAATATTAGGTCAAAATTGAATCAAATACATATAAGTAGGCATTAAATTGAAACGAAAAAATATAAATGGGAACTAAATCGAAATCAACACAATGACATCTGATGGTGATATTGACACATGGCATTGCAATGTCACGTGGCACTGTAATGCCACGTGACACTAACAATGTCACGTGTCACACACAAAGACTTGACAAGTGGCATTTTTCATTTTTTTAAAAAAAATTAAAAAAAATTAAAAATAAATTTTAAAAATTTTAAAAAAAATCAAAAAAACCACAGATTAACACGTGGCACAGTGACTAACGACGTTAGTCAACTCTGTCTGAAAGGGACCTAATTGAAGCAATTTTCAAAAATTGAGATACAATTGACACTTTTTTAAAACCGGATACCTAATTGACACACTAGCCCTAAACTGGGTACTATACGAGTAATTAAACCAAGAATTTTTAACAACTCTCACCATCCAATATTTTTCTTTACATGAGTTCAATATTTGTAGTATCAAAATTATCTTCTATACAGAACCTAAAACCTTTCAACATAGTATTTCCTCCTTAGAACTAAATATTTTTAAATCATACAACATATCACATCTCAATTCAAATAAATACACATTTCATATATAGATCTCATATTATTCAAAAGTTTCATACACATTTCATCACGGTTCATAACATTCCTTCAACATCTATCCCAATTTAGAATACACAAAACATAATTTTCAAAAATTTAGAAAACATCTAATTTCTCATTTCTAAGACCCACTTGTCTAATGACTAAAGCTCTCAGATTTTCACAAAATGAATTTTGCCCCGTGAGAGTGTTGCTTGTCCAACGACCAAGTATTAGGAATTTTCACAAAATAGACTTGTTCAGCGAAACCTGACTTTTCCAATGACCAATCCTATATGAGCTTTAGGGTTTTTAATAAAATAAATTTCACTTAATGAGAGATTGACTCACACAGCGATCCAAAAACACTGTGAGCCTCACTTAAAGGCTCGTCTAACAAGCTATGTTTATTTAAAGAAACGAATTCTCCCAAACTTGAGAATGTCTCATTCAGCGAGTCTATATAATTCAGAATACTCTAAGGACAAATCAATTGATCAAGTTGACTTAGATTGCCTTTTTCTCTAATCGAACCAATTAGACCCAATTGATCATAAATTATACTGTCCAAAATACTCAACATAACAAGTCAAATTCAATCAAACACATCATACCTGCATAAATCAACATGTAGTGACCCTGTCACTTCTACAATCAGATCATCTATCTTAGAGTGCTATCAGAATTTAAATTAACTTTTTTTACAAAGATTAAGCTTCTTGGCCCAAGCTAAATCTCTAAACACAAATATATGTGAAATGTTTAACTTGTATATTCTTTTTACTTTAATGTTTGCATATAAGATATATCTTGAATAATGCAATTCAACTAATGATTTACTTCCACTACCCTAACTCAGTAGTAACATTGCATAATTCCATTCTGTTTCTTTACATTTTAAGCAACCAGCTAGAAGGATACTACATTACTGTCCTGGTGATAGCAGATCAGTTACTTTGAACTATAGCAGAGAAAAGCAGTTTGTTGATATCTCCAGAATCAGCATCAAGTGTCTCCTTCCCTGCATTCAACACATTCACAGAAATTCATTTTTTCCAGAATTCTATCAGCAATTACCTAAGATCATATTATCTACTTCTGAATTCTTGCGGTGTCATGCATGGTAATTATCTAAGATCGTACAGTATGATAAACCAGATTTGATATTAGCCGTCCAAAATGCTTGGATAGTCCTTCCCTACAATGTCAATGTGGACATAACTCTGAAACAAACCATCCCTTCATTGATGTACTCTTCACCTAATTAGGCATCATAAGACTTCCAACCACAGCCACTGCCTGGCTATTTTCTAGGCACATCACCAATGGCAGAGGCATAATCTAAATAAATTACGCAAGTAATCAAGACAAAGGGTACCAGGATACATGTTTCCACTAAGTCCTTACAGAAGAAAAAAATATGTAAAAAAATTAAATTTATTTCATAAATTAAAATTAACTTAAGCATATACTAACTTACAGATGATTTTTCATATTAACTTCTCTGAAAGATGCTTTTCAACAATTTAATTATAACTTGTAGAGGGCTAATTTCATTTTTTTCCTTCTCATTTTTTTCTCTAATTGGTTATTGACAAATTCATTTGAGAAAGCCCACAATAGTCTCAAATGGGGAAAAAGGACTTGTTGCAAAAGGAGATAAGAGGTACAAGATGGAAAGTTGGCTCTACTGAACTGTGCTCGTGCAAGCAGCAAACACTGTCGAAATAAGGAAACTTGGTTCATCCAGTATTCAGTGTTTCATTTCTAAAGGATTTTCAAAGAAGGCTTTTCAACACTAAAATCTCTACCAGAAGAGTCCTCTCTACACAAATGATCCCACAAGTAACAACTGACCTAAGGCAGATGCAGGAGGGATTGGACAGAAGTATGCCACAAGAGGAAACCCCTTTTGAATGCGGGATTTTTCTGATTCCTAACATCAAACTTGAGGTCTAGGTGGCTTTTTATAAACGAAACTGGTTAATTAAATGCAACAAATTCTTGGGAAAAACCAAAGTTCCATGTTGACTACAAATAGAACAAAAATATAATATTTAAGTTGAAGTAATTCTCACCTTTTTAGCCAATTTTCTAGGATGGAGTTAAGCCTAAACTCACTTTCTAGTATAATACTAGAGCCTATTCTAGCCAGATTTATTGAACCTATTATACCACCAGCATATAATCATATTATAGTAAGTGGAAAATTTACCTTACAAGCTAGTTTTATAGGAGATGAGCTAAGCCTAAATTCACTTAACTTCCAGGGAAATTAATAAGAGCTGCATCATTGTGGGCATGTGACTTTTTCACATTGAGGCATTAAAAAGTGCAACAAAATGAGTCAGTAGAAGTGAGATGACAACAGTAATAACTGTCTTAACATCTCAACTATGATAATATTAGTACAGATGGTACAAATAGGAACTTTAGGCAATATAAAAAGGTCACTCATATCTATAACTACACAACTAGCTCCATGACTTAGGAGTATAGATCAGGAAAGAAATGGGATTGTATTGAGGTTTGAGGGGTCTCTTACTGGACTCACAAGAAGAAATAACTTCTCTCCTTGTTCATTATTGTTATTAGATTACAAATAATAAAAAAAAAAACTTCACCTAATAGCTTAAGCTTTTGGGAGAATTAGTTCTTGACATCATTGCCCCTGTTTTTCTAAATATAAAAGTTGAATTTTGGCACGACGGACAGTGAGTTTGAGCATTATCCATGCTGCAAGTCTGAAGGGCCCGTGCATGTGACAAAATGTTAGGTATAAAACCAATCATGAACTTCAGTTAATAGGTAACAGCTTAAGTTTCTGCATGAACTAGCTCATGACAATTGTGTTCATGTGATGTGCCTAGTCCGATTTATTGAGAATAATATTCCATATTCTTCTTCAATCCCTCACTCTACCTCCAGTGCTATATGCAGTTGCTCTACTACAAAAAACCCAAGCTGTCCCTTGCAAGGATCAAAAACAACTATCTCACAAACTTGAGACTGAAGTGGTAGTTGGAGACTCAACAATACACTCTAACCCAAGCTCAATTTCCCCCTTTTTAGTCATTGCACTCCTCACATTTAATGTCTATTCAACTCCATTCCCCTTTCCTCACCACATCAGTCCCCGCTTCTAAGATAGTGGAACTGATCCAGACCACAACAAAGTATCCTCTTTCAATAGTCAAAAGACTAAAAGATATTGAATAAAATATATATTTAATTCAAACCAATACATTGGCATCGGGTAAATTTTGTCACTACAAGAACAATGACACACATATCCATTAAATAATGTTGTTAAATTTAATATATGGAAAATTGTCAATATAATAAATTTTTCAAACTCCGAACCTGTTTTGGATCTTACTTGAGCTGTCCATTCTTCAATTACCTGCATAATCGGTTAAAATTGTGTAAAAGAATATTGCAAATGCTCTTAGTTTCTGCTTGACTCACTAGGTGAAAAGTGATGACATACAAAATTTGGCATGAAAACACTTTACACCGGGATGGTATAACAGAAATGCAAGAAAACAGTAAACAGAATGAGAATGTATTGTTTTCTTCAATCCTCCATTTTCTATGTTCACACGTTCCACCAACTCAACCAAAAATAAACTTGGTTATGTAGGCAAAGCAACATGAAATCTACCCAAGGACACCTTTGCTTGGGTAAAATTAAAAGCAAAGCCCCAAATTTGATTTATCTTGGTTGCTTGCTGGCAAACGGTGTAAACACTAGAAACACCATTTGGAAAATAGGCAACCATTGATAATAGCAAAGATATACCTCATAAATTACCATCATGCCCCTTTTTGATACCTTCAGATGGAAGATACTACACTTTCATTATTGAACTATAACATTTTATTCCTTTATGAAATAAAGACCTAGCACAGATGATGAATCCTTTGAACAACTAAAACTCCTCTTCAGAGTCCATATGAACCATTATGCACTTCTCAGTAATTCATGAGAAAATGCACATCCAGTATAGGAAATTTCATTACTTGTTTAAAGACACTGAAAAGTTAACGTCAAAAAAAGTAAAAGGGAAATGATACACAGTTGCTCACATTTTTATTAATTTGTCTGCATAAAAGCATTGACAGACTAACTTAAAAAAATCAATTAAAAAAGATACACACCAATTTCCTCACTCTCTCCCACATAAGTTCATTGGTTTATTCATTTAAATTGAGGGGACCAACTTAAAAAACCAATTAAAACAAAAAGACACATTTTCACAATTACCTGTTTGAAGTTAGTGAATGCAGCATCATCTTCACCGGTGGAGAAGATGCCCAAGGATGGTTGCATTCGCTGCACCAAATTCCTGTTCTCCACCAGAATTCTCTGAGCCTGATCAATCAAATCCTGCACAAGTGAACTACCATATCAAATTCAAAACACAGGCGCTCTTCATCTTTATAAGCACACAATTTTAGCCACATGTCAAGATTTTTGGAGTCACCGCAATTGCAACAGCAACCGCAATCTAAACCTTAGGTATCAATACCACTCAAATACACCTTGCAGCAATTCAAATCTATAGAACCCACGAGAAGACAAAACAATGCAGAATAGTTCATAATAAAGTACCTGCTTAGCAACCAGAAGCTCATGGCACTGCCCCTTCAAGGTTGCTATATCATCCTGAAGCTTCTTGATTCTAGAAACCAGCTGCATGGGGTTAGCCTGCAAAGCCCAGTACAGTTTTAAGCATAAAGGTCCGAACTTAGAGGTGCCCATGATTGGATTTAGCAAGGAATTGAAGAAATATGAATGAGGGTACACAGAAAACTGTGAAAACCGAGATGGGTCGTTGTGCTTACATTGTCAGGGTAAACCTGCAGAAACTCCTTTTCGAGGCGATGGTGAACAGAAGAGAGATCGTGATTGGCCTTTGTGAAAAGGTTCAAAAGCCCATCTGTCGCTTGGTGGTATTGATGCTCCATTTTCGCTTCACTCTGCAGTGTTGAATTGAGATTCAAATGTTCATATTGCTTTTGGGAACATCCGCTTCAATTTATCTATAGGAGCCAAAAAACAAATTCAAATATCTGCACACGAGAATGTATGAAAAAATAAAATATTTTTTCCTTTTTGATTTAGATTTATTTTGATCTTTTCTTTATGTTAAAAAAAATTAGTTTTGTATCTTTTAAATTTCATTCAATCTCAGTTTTCCATTAGTAAAACAATAGTTGCAAGGGTTAAATATGTTTTTGTCCCTCAAGTTTCAGTGAATTTTGGAATTAGTCCATGTCAAAATTTTATACCAATTTAGTCATTCATGTTTCAAAATGCGTGAATTTAGTCATTTTAACCAAATTTTGTTAAATTTATCTAACATTTGCAAGCCTATTTCATGATAGTATTTAAGTTAACATTAAAGCAAAAATGTATCAAATAATATAAATAATATAAATACTATCATGAAATGCGTTTGAAACGTTAGATAAACTTTACAAAATTTGGTTAAAAGGACTAAATTCACGCATTTTGAGAGATGAATGACTAAATTGGTCAAAAATTTTGATGAGGGACTAATTTCAAATTTCACTGAAACTTGAGGGACCAAAAACATATTTAACCCTAATTGCAAATATTTTTCCATTAGTAATATTTTTCTCTTCTTCTTATATAATTTTTTTAATTTGATTTATTCTATATTCATAAAATATATTTTACCTCTTATCACGCCTTTAATTATACTTTTCCAGTACTTATATTTAAATGATATATTATCACTCTCACTAAATCAAATAATTTTTATATCTCATATGTAATTATTTTTAATCATTTCTAGTATTTTTATTTATTATCTACTTTTTCACACAGAAATATTTAAACTTTCAATATAAGGTGTTCATTAAGGTAAATTCTTTATTTTATAAATAATATAAAAAAATTGTCTTCTTTATTTATTCTCTTTGATATTTCATTTTAATTTTATTTCAACGTTAAAACAATTTTTATTATCTTTGAAAAATTTGATTAATTGAAATACTTTTTTTGTAAGGCCCAGTTTTCTGCTTTAATGTTTTAAGGGCTGCCCTTAACCTAATGGGCCTAAGGGCTGGTCCAAGGAGTAAAAACAGACCCCAATCTGCCCTAACGTTTTCACTTCCCTCACTTTCAAAATTAGTGCCTCCTTGCCTCTTTGAGTAGCTACAACGCTCTGCTAGGGTTTTGCCGTCAACCTTCTCCAAGCTAGCTCAAGCCAGGTTTCACCCACCTCTTTGGCCACCTTAAAACAGTCGTGCTCGCTGTGTGCGTATTGGGGGTTTTCCGCTTAGCTCTTCCAGGTAAGGGAAGCTAGGGTTTATAATTATTTACAATTTTAGTATGCTTTCTGAGTTTGAATCATATGCTTGAAGTATGCCCATGATTTGATTGCGTGGTATTAGTAAAAGTATGATATTTGGTGCTGTTTCTGTGTTTTTCACGAGTGAACAGTGACGGGCCTGGTTTTCTCGCCCAAGCGAGCATGCCTCGCCTAGGCGAGACTAACAGCGACTCGCCCAATATTTTCTGCGCGAATAGTCGCTCTTGGTGGCACCTCATCTGTTGGACGTAATTCCATGGACCTTCCTAATGGGAGTCCCTGGTGGTGCCTCACCTATTGGACTTAATTCCATGAACCTCGTGGTGAGAGTTCATGGTGGTGCCTCAACATAAGGACGTAATTCCACGCGAGTATCGTGGTGGTGCCTCAAGGCCAGGACGTAATTCCACGTAGGCCACGTGGTGGTGCCTCTTGTAAGGGTGTAATTTCGCGAAGGCCTCGTGGTGATGCCTCACTGCTAGGACTTAATTCCACTGTCTTGTGGTGGTGCCTCATTATGCGTATCCGGATAGTTAAGTCTTGTAGCTTTGAAGGGGTTTGGTATATCATGTGTGGGTTCTCGTCATTTATGCTTGATTATATGATTGAATGATGATTATTATGATGTATGAATTTTGTGCACTAGCTTACCCTTTCGCTTGTTTGTATGGTTGTGTGTGTGGTCTTCCTCCTTTGCAATGATCATCAATTTTATTGATGTGAGCAGATGTGAGAACTAATGGCAGTGGTAATGGCGATGGAGATGCTACAGCTTGATGGTTATGGACGGGTATGGGGCTCACTATGAAGCCCTCAGCTGAAGAAGTTTTATTATCTAGATTTATCTTTCTGTACAAAAACTTGTGTTGTTGTTGATCCATTTTAATTAGGTTAGGCAGTGTAGTGCCTCCTCTCTTTTTGTTATGAACATGGTTGGGGTATTGTGTACCCTCTTATCTTATTAAATTGAATTTACTCTTTTTAATTGGGGTGTTATATTTATGATATCAGAGCGGTCGTTCCTTAGGATCTATGGTCTAGTGTGCCTGCTTAGCTACCGTTGTAGCTTGTGTGTTGCTAGCTAAGCTCTCATCTAACTAAGTCTAACTCTTGTTTTTCCTGTGTGCCAGTGACATGGCACCTCAGCGTAGGAACCCTCAGCCTTCTCAGGGCGATGCACCAGACATCGCCAGGGCGATAGAAGCGATGGTTACTGCTTTGACACAATAGAGTACTGCAATGATGCAACAACATGAAGCATCAATGCAGCGACATGCGGCATCACTTGAGCAGTCGTAGCTGGTCATGCAGCAGATGGAAGTTGCTAGGGTGGCTGTTGAGGACGCTCACCGTCAACACATGGAGGCCCTCCGTCAGTTGGAGGAAAACAGGACCACTACCCATGCCCACGGTCCCGAGCCAAGACCTCTCCATCGGGAATGGAGTTTGGAAGACTTTCTAAAGCACCACCCGACTAAGTTTAATGGGAAGACCAGTCCAGATGTCGCAGATCAGTGGTTGAAGGACATTGAAAGGATCTTTGATGCTAAGATGTGCCCCGAGGAGAGTAGATTGGCCTTCGCGGTGTACATGCTCACGGGTGAGGCTGAGCACTGGTGGATCAGTATGAAGTCCATCATGGAGGAGAGGCAGGAACCAGTTACTTGGGAGGTCTTTAGGAGAAAGTTTTTCTCCGACTACTTCCCCGACAGCGTCAAATATGCTAAAGAGGTGGAGTTTTTGCAGTTGACCCAAGGAAGCCAATTTGTGGCTGAGTATGCGAAAAAGTTTAAGCATCTCAGTCGTTTCTACACCATGCCACTAGATGAAGAGTGGCGATGCAGGAAATTTGAGAATGGCCTCCGTGGAGATCTTCGGCTGATGGTGGCCCCACTATCCATCAAGGACTTGGCAGCCTTGGTGGAGAAGACTAGGGTTATAGAGAAGATGAAGGTGGAGGTAGAAACTCAGCACCCACACCAGCAGAGAGTGGGAGGACCATCTGGGTCCAGGCATAGGCACGAGGAGAGGAGGAAACCCTATACTAGGCCTCATTCCCAGTCTCAAGGGTTTAGGGAATCTTTTTCTCAGCAGGGCATGATTCAATGCTACCAGTGTGGGGGACCGCACAAGAGGAATGTTTGCCCCCAACTTGCAGGCTTCAAGAGGTGCAACAATTGTGGCAAGGAAGGCCACTTCGACAGAGATTACCCCACCCTTGTAAGGACAGCGACGCGTACCCTAATTCCAGTCCCAGCCCAGAATCAGCAGATGAAGGGAGGCAACAAGCCTCAAGCATCGGACAGAGTGTACGCCATGACTAGAGCGGAGGTAGCAGGCTCAGGTAACCTTGTCATGGGTCGTTGTGTGATTGCTGGTAAATCTGTATGTGTATTGTATGACTCTGGAGCGACACACTCTTTTGTGTCTGAAACTTGTGTGCAAAGGTTGGGTCTGCCAGTTTGTGAACTACAATGTGACCTTATGGTATCTACTCCGACATTGAGTTTGGTTAGGACATCGTCCTTGTGTGCTAGGTGTCCAGTGGAGGTAGAAGGACACAAGTACAAAGTGAATCTGATCTGCCTACCTCTACAAGAGTTGGAAGTGATCCTAGGAATGGATTGGCTCTCTGCCAATCGTATCCTTATAGACTGCCGAGAGAAGAGGCTGTTATTTCCCAACTCAGAGGAGCCTGAGTTGTTATCGTCTCACGGGTTTATGAAGGAGCTACAGGACGGTGCTCAGTGTTTCCTGATCTTTACACGCTTGGAGGTAGAGGGAGAAGAGATGAAGTCTGTTATACCAGTGGTACAAGAATTTGAAGACGTGTTCCTAGAGGAAGTACCGTGATTACCCCTTAGTAGAGAAGTGAAGTTCTCAATTGATTTGGTACCTGGAACCGGGCCAGTGTTGATGGCTCCGTATCGTATGGCTCCGACAGAGTTGGTAGAGCTCAAGAAACAGATATAGGAGTTTTTAGAAAAGCAGTTCATACGACCCAACACTTCGCCTTGGGGAGCACCAGTACTGTTGGTGAAGAAGAAGGATGGGAGTTCACGTTTGTGCGTTGACTACCGGTATCTGAACAAGATGACCATCAAGAACAAGTATCCTCTCTCGAGAATAGATGACTTAATGGATCAATTGCATGGATCCTCGGTGTTTTCAAAGATTGACTTGCGATCGGATATCATCAGATTCTGGTGAAGGGTGAGGATGTGCAGAAGACGACCTTCAGGTCCCTGTATAGACATTACGAGTATGTAGTCATGCCCTTTGGTATGACCAATGCTCCAACGGTGTTCATGGACTACATGAACATAATTTTCAGGCCATTATTGGATAAGTTTGTCATGGTCTTCATAGACGACACTCTCATCTATTTCAGAACTCAAGAGGAGCATGCCGAGCACCTAAGACTAGTACTTAGGGTGCTTAGGGAGAAACAACTATATGCCAAGTTGTCTAAGTGCGAATTTTGGATGGATGAGGTACAATTCTTGGGCCATGTGATATCTGCACAAGGCATTACAGTAGAGCCAGCAAAAGTCGACGCGGTGGTTAAGTGGGAAAGTCCCAAGTCAACAACTGGAATCAGGAGTTTTGTGGGTTTAGCCGGCTACTATAGGAGATTCATAGAGGGATTCTCCAAGATAGTGGCGCCTCTGACCCAGCTTACTCGAAAAGACCAACCCTTCGCTTGGACAGGTAAGTGTGAGGAAAGTTTCCAAGAGCTGAAGCGACGTTTGATGAGCGCCCCGATATTGGTTATCCCGGATGTTGGAAAACCCTTTAAGGTTTTTGTGACGCCTCCCACCTTGGACTTGGTTGTGTTCTAATGCAAGAGAAAAAGGTAGTGGCATATGCGTCGAGGCAACTCAAGGTGCATGAGAGAAACTATCCCACTCATGACCTGAAGCTGGCAACTATAGTATTCGCCTTGAAAATTTGGAGACACTATCTCTACGGTGCTCAATTCTGGGTATTCAGCGATCACAAGAGTCTCAAGTACCTATTTGATTAGAAGGAGTTAAACATGAGACAGAGAAGATGGATGGAATTCTTGAAGGATTATGATTTTGAGCTTTTGTACCATCCAGGGAAGGCGAATGTAGTAGCCGATGATCTGAGTAGGAAGACGATGCATACCGTTCACCTCATGATCAAAGAGGTGAAACTATTGGAGAAATTCAGAGACATGAAACTACAGGTGGAGTTGGAATCAGGATTCATTAGATGTAGTAACCTGACCATATCTAGTGACCTCCTGAACTCGGTTAGAGAAAGACAATTATTGGATGTCAGTCTAAACAAGGTCAGAAAACAACTTGGGTCGGATGAGGCCAAAGACTTTGCTTTAGGTGATGATGGCATACTAAGGTTCCAGAGCAGAGTATGTATACCTGATGATGCTGAGGTAAAACGGTTGATCCTTGAGGAGGGGCATAAGAGTCGTCTTAGTCTACATCCTGGCATGACTAAGATGTACCAGAATCTCAAGAAAAACTTCTGGTGGCAAGGAATGAAGAAAGATGTGGCACAATTTGTATCCGCCTGTCTGACGTGTCAGAAGGCGAAAGTGGAGCCCCAGAGGCCCGATGGGATCTTACAACCCTTAGAGATACCAGTGTGGAAATGAGACAACATCTCAATGGACTTTGTGACCCATTTACCATGAACTTTTAGAGGGCATGACACCATCTGGGTGATAGTGGACCGATTGACCAAGAGTGCTCACTTCTTGACGATGAACTTGAGGATGCCAATGGCCAAGTTGGCCCAGTTGTACATTAAGGAGATAGTAAGGCTTCATGGGGTGCCTTCGAGCATAGTTTCTGATAGAGATCCGCGGTTCACGTCTCGGTTTTGGCAGACACTACATAGTGCTATAGGTAGCAAACTCATCATGAGTTCGGCTTATCATCCTCAGACCGATAGTCAGTCTGAGAGGACGATCCAGTCACTAGAGGATTTGTTGAGGACATGCACATTGGACCACCTAGGTACTTGGGATGAGGTATTGCCTTTGATAGAGTTTACCTACAACAACAATTTTCATGCGAGCATTGGCATGGCGCCATACGAGGCTCTTTATGCCAGGAGGTGTAGGACTCCTCTCTATTGGTATCAGGATGGAGAAGCGGTGTTGGTTGGGCCAGAATTGTTAGAGCAGACCACTGAGAAGGTGAGGATGGTGAGGGATAGGATGCATGCCTCTCAGAGTAGGCAGAAGGCTTATTCAGACTGTAAGAGGAGGCCTTTGGAGTTCGATGCTGGAGATCACATGTTCTTGAGGGTGACCCGAACCACTGATGTGGGAAGGGCTCTCTGCTCAAGAAAACTTTCTCCTAAGTTCCTTGGTCCCTATCAGATCTCGAGGAGGATTGGGCCGATGGCTTATGAGATAGCTTTGCCCCCTCAATTGGCAAATCTCCAATCGGTGTTCCACGTGTCTAGTTGAGGAAGTATGTCTTTGATCCCTCTCATGTGCTTGAAGTAGAGGATGTGCAAATCAGGAAGGATCTCACTATGGAAATACCACCAGTGGCTTTAGAGGAGAGCCGAGTTGAGGAACGTTGAGGGAAAACAGTTAGTCTTGTCAAAGTTATCTAGGATCGGAGAATGGGCGACTCGACTTGGGAGTTAAAAGAGGATATGAGGAAGTCACATCCGCATCTTTTTCCCTGTTAAGTCTGTTTTTTTCGAGGACGAAAAATTTTGTTGTTGGGGAGAATGTAAGGCCCAGTTTTCTGCCTTAATGTTTTAAGGGCTGCCATTAACCTAGTGGGCCTAAGGGTTCGTCCAAGGAGTAAAAACAGACCCCAATCTGCCCTAACGTTTCCACTTCCCTCACTTTTAGAATCAGTGCCTCCTTGCCATCAACCTTCTCCAAGCTAGCTCAAGCCAGGTTCCACCCACCTCTTTGGCCACCTTAGGACAGTCGTGCTCGCTGTGTGCGTATTGGGGGTTTTTCGCTTAGCTCTTCCAGTTAAGGGAAGCTAGGGTTTATAGTTATTTACATTTTTAGTATGCTTTCTGAGTTTGAATCATATGCTTGAAGTATGCCCATGATTTGATTGCATGGTATTGGTAAATGTATGACATTTGGTGCTGTTTCTGCGTTTTTCACGAGTGAACAGTGGCAAACACTGGTTTTCTTGTCCAAGCCAGCATGCCTCGCCTAGGTGAGACTAACAGCGACTCGCCCAAGCTTTTCTGCGCAAATAGTCGCTCAGGCGACTTGTCTTCATTTTTGAGTGAGAGGTGATCTCACTTAGGCGAGAAGGAACTCGCCTGAGCGAGAACTCGCTGGGGCTATTATCGAGCTCTTGCCTAGGCGAGAAGGAACTCGCCTGAGCGAGGGGATCTCTCTCGCCTGAGCGAGGTCTTCTAGCCTAAGCGAGACAGGGGCGAGTTGTGTGCTTTGATGTGAATGGTCAGTGATGTGGTTGCTTGTTTGTCTGGTTTGGACACCTTACTTAGATGGTTTGAGGGATGATGCCTTGATTATTATGTGAGGTTGAGGTGAAAGTGATATATTGCTTTGTTGTGTATGAGTTGGAAAGCATGAAATGTATGATTGGTTGTTTATGCATGATGTTAGTACCGTGGGATCTTTCTGATTTGGTTGGTGAGACATGTACAAAGTGTGGGTAGGACTTAATTCCATGACTCTTGTAGTAAGAACTCTTGGTGGCGCCTCATCTGTTAGACGTAATTCCATAGACCTTCCTAATGGGAGTCCCTGGTGATGCCTCACCTATTGGACTTAATTCCATGAACCTCGTGGTGAAAGTTCATGGTGGTGCCTCAACATAAGGACGTAATTCCACGCGAGTATCGTGGTGGTGCCTCAAGGCCAGGACGTAATTCCACGTAGGCCACGTGGTGGTGCCTCTTGTAAGGGTGTAATTCCGCGAAGGCCTCGTGGTGATACCTTACTACTAGGACTTAATTCCATTGTCTTGTGGTGGTGCCTCATTATGCATATCCGGATAGTCAAGTCTTGTAGTTTTGAAGGGGTTTGGTATATCATGTGTGGGTTCCCGTCATTTATGCTTGATTATATGATTGAATGATGATTATCATGATGTATGAATTTTGCGCACTAGCTTACCCTTTCGCTCGTTTGTATGGTTGTGTGTGCGATCTTCCTCCTTTGAAATGATCATTAATTCTATTGATGTGAGCAGATGTGAGAACCAATGACAGTGGTAATGGCGATGGAGATGCTACAGCTTGATGGTTATGGACGGGTATGGGGCTCACTATGGAGCCCTCAGCTGAAGAAGTTTTATTATCTAGATTTATCTTTCTGTACAAGAACTTGTGTTGTTATTGATCCATTTTAATTAGGTTAGGCAGTGTAGTGCCTCCTCTCTTTTTGTTATGAACATGGTTGGGGATATTATGTACCTTCTTATCCTATTTCTGCACTCTCTGGATATTTATATATGTGTGACGCTTTATTAAATTGAATTTACCCTTTTTAATTGGGGCGTTACATTTTTAGATCTCTAAAATATTTTTCATTTATCCTATCATTAGTTATACATTTACTTTCCTTAATGCGATTTTGTTTAATGATATATCGAATTATTTTTAAGACACACATTTGATCATTCTACTTTTTTGAATATTTCTATTTATTATTTATTTTGTCATATACAATATTATTTTGATGATAATTATATTTTTGTATCATATAGGTTTACCATTACAATTGCATAAAGACGTTCGATTTATTATAATATAATAATTTAATATGATAATGAATATCTTTTATTATTATTAATTAAAGTTTAATGTTTTTTTTTGCAATTTTTTGGAATGATGTATCATAATCATAATGTTTATTTTTTAACTTGTATATTTTTACTTTTTTTTATAATATTAAAAATTATTTTTTAATTTTATTAACTTTCTTTTATTACCATATGCAAAATTAACAGATTTTTCTGTTGTCATGAAATTTTATTTAGTTGTAATCATGTAATACTATATATAATTTTTTCACTTTTTTTATTGTTATTTCAATACTATAATTTGAAATTTATAAAATTATAATTTCTTTATAAATATTTAAGAAATAAGAATATGTTTTATTATTATTAAACATCCGATAATATTATATACTTTTTTACTGTTTTTTTAAACTAATTAATTAATTTTGAAACATAAAAAAGCAGATATAATGGATATAATTATAGATACGGTATAGCCATTATTTCATAGGGATGATGCAGAGATACAAATTTTAAATCCATTGGATATGGCGATTGGACATGGCGATGAGAATGAAAATGTTTTAGCAATGTCTTATGAAAAAAATTGAAAAGATATGTTGGGCTTAATGTCGAAACTTATGTTGTTGTAACACCCCACTTAAATATTAACATAATCAAATAGAATATTACACAAGATAACATAAAGGACTAATTTGCGGAGTATCAAGTCACTCCTTACAAATATGCAAGGTACTTAAAAATGAAATACTGGGACACACCACGATGCCAATAACTTGACAGAGAAAATAGTTCGACAGTGTTTAAAATAAATACTTAGAGAGCAGATAATACATGGGCCATAGCCCTAAAGTAAACTCTGAAAAGCGGGATTTGTCCCAACACGGACTAAGCAGCGGAACCTCCATCACCCTGATGACC
>Ga0214542_1008919_pt1 | contig 16083 bp, 8 predicted proteins | sample CNSS1metaG_FD_160096 | JGI IMG/M metagenome (GOLD analysis project Ga0214542, IMG submission 160096) | Root nodule microbial communities from cowpea collected in UCLA plant growth center, Los Angeles, California, USA - CNSS1 | ecosystem: Host-associated > Plants > Roots > Nodule | place: USA... | reverse complement strand
AACCCGCCCCCCCCCCCCCCCCCCGCGAAATGGTTGCCGGAATCTCACTTTCCCCCTTTTCTCTCTTCACTGTCTCACTTCGAAACCCCCTCTGGCCTCACTTTCCCCTTTTTCTCTCTTCACTTTCTCACTTCGTAACCCTCCCGGCCTCACTTTCCCCCGTTTCTCTCTTCACTTTCTCACTTCGCCGGCCTCACTTTCCCCCTTCTCTCTCTTCACTTTCTCACTTCGCAACGGACCGACCTCACTTTCTCCCTTTTCTTTCTTCAGTTTCTCTCTCTAACGGACATTTAACTTCAGCTTTTTTTCTCTTTCCGCTGCATGTGTGAACTAATTCATTTTTAATTAAAAATTAAAAAAACCGCTGCCACGTCACCTATGTCAAATACTTGTCAAAAATTTTTGTGGGAATATCATTATCCTTTGAAAAGTGAGAAAAGAAGTCTCATGAAAAAGGGAAATGAAATTTTTGGACGATTCATTCAAAAAATCTCGTACACGTACCAGGGGTTTAAGAAACCCCTCCTATGTGGATAAATTACCTAAGGTTATTTGAACCTCGAGTAATAAACCTCCACCAAAATTCAAGATTTTTGTAGTGAGTAGCAATGAAGAAAAAAGAAGATACTTTGAATGATCTAGCTTATGGTCTTCATAATTTTTGACTAGAACATTTTTCATGCACACAATTGAATAGGTAAACTTAGTCTTATGTCACATTTTTATCACGACAACTAGGAGGGCAATGTCACAAGAAGAAGGGGATGAAGCAAATTTGATTATACAATGAGCTATCGCAAAGATGGACAAGTCCTTATCGAGTACGTGAAATTTTGGGGAGGAGGCTTATCGATTATAGTTGCTTGATGGAAGAGCCATCCTACGAACATGGTATTGCCAATCTGTGTTTGTATTATATTGTTTTGCCTAGTAAGGTTTTTGATGAGGCATGAATAATAAAAGGGTTTGCAAATAAAAACGGCATCATTAGCGCAAATGTATGAATTAACTACACAAATAAACTATAGTTACAATGAAAACAAAACATATGTTGACGCGATGGTGTTGGTGCAAGGTAGGGAATAAAGCTTGTGGACATTTCAAAATCGTTTTGCACAGACATAATGTATGCAAATTAAAGAGTAAAGTAGGGAAGAATGCACATAAGGATTTATACTAGTTCACCTCAAACCTTAAGGTTATGTCTAGTCTCTTAAGCAACCTACATAAGAGGTTCCATTAATCAAATCCCTTGACAAGCACGAGTATCAACCTCTCTAAGTAACAACGAGTTAAACATATCTAAGTATTACAAATATAAACCTCTCCAGGTACATATAAGTTTAATCTCTTCAGGTGTCCTTCTCAATCTCCCCCTAAGATTACTAACTCTTAATTACAATCAATAAAATAATTTTTAACTACAAATCAATGACAACTTATTATGACAAGTGTAATGCAACTATCATAATAAGTTGATCAGTGACAATTTTGTAACAAAAGGTTAAATTCATTATGACAGGTGTAGGTTTACCTGTCATAATAAGTTGATCGGTAGCATTTTTTTAATAAAGGTTAAACTTATTATGACTGGTATAGGTGGACCTAGAATAATAATTGGGCACAATGACACAATTGTAACTAGAGGAAAAAATTTATTACATGTTAGTTGTTTAGTGACCTATTGATGAGTCCATCTTCAAGCTTGAAGTCCATGAGCTAGTGATGGAAAACTCCATAGTTTAGAGGAGGCCCATAAGAAAGATAGAAACACTACAAGAAAAATCGATATTATCGACAGTCAAAATCCATTTGTAATGGTCAAAATCCGTCGCTAAATTAACATTACCGACGGATTATCGACGGTAAAAAATCTGTCAGTAAAATGCTTGTCGGTAAAATTTTACCGACAGTAATCATGTTTTATCGGTAACTACCAACGATAATTACCGACCGAAAAATTCGTCGGTAATTACCAACCGTAAAATCCGTTGGTAATTACCAAAAAATCCGTCGATAAATTTGTTGCACTGTTCATCTTCTTGCTCCTCCCTCTTTCAATTTTTTTTTCATTTTTTCTTCTTCTTCTTCTTCTTCTTCTTCTTCTTCTTCTTCTTCTTCTCCTTCTTCTTCTCATTCTTCTTCTCCTTCTCCTTCTTCTCCTTCTTCTTCTTCTCCTTCTCCTCCTTCTCCTTCTCCTTCTTCTCCTTCTCCTTCTTCTCCTTCTCCTTCTCCTTCTTCTCCTTCTCCTTCTTCTCCTTCTCCTTCTTCTCCTTCTCCTTCTTCTCCTTCTCCTTCTTCTACTTCTACTTCTCCTTCTTCTACTTCTCCTTCTTCTCCTTCTCCTTCTTCTCCTTCTCCTTCTTCTTCTTCTCCTTCTTCTCCTTCTCCTTCTTCTCCTTCTCCTTCTTCTCCTTCTTCTTCTTCTCCTTCTCCTTCTTCTTCTTCTCCTTCTCCTTCTTCTTCTTCTCCTTCTCCTTCTTCTTCTTCTTCTTCTTCTTCTTCTCCTTCTCCTTCTCCTTCTCCTTCTTCTCCGTCTTCTTCTCCGTCTTCTTCTTCTCCTTCTTCTTCTTCTCCTTCTTCTTCTCCTTCTTCTTCTCCTTCTTCTTCTTCTTCTTCTTCTTTTTCTCCTTCTTCTTCTCCTTCTTCTCCTTCTCTTTCTCCTTCTTCTTCTTCTTCTTCTTCTTCTTCTTCTTCTTCTTCTTCTCCTTCTTCTCCTTCTTTTCTTCTTGTCTTCTTCTTCTCGTCTTCTGATAAGGTGAGATTTGGGCAGGAAAAGTAACCCTAAGTCATCTCCTAATGAACACGGAATTGATTTTTAACAAGTTAGTTCTTATAAAATCTATACAAAATGGTTAGTCCAATAAAATAGTATTTGAAAGAAAGAAAGAAATAAAAATGGAAAAAAGATAAAATAAGATAAAAATAATAAAAAAGAAAATATATTGATTCCACTACTTTTTCAAAATAGATTCATCATCGATTATCTAAAGATTATTGCTCAATTAATTATTGTTGTTGATTTTAAAATTAATCAATGTAAATTATCAATTAATTTGTTGGCGTTCTCACTATTAACCAAAGTAAATTCTAAATCAAAAGCAAGAACTTTGTAGATTAATCATAGTAAATTTAACCAAAGTACATTCTCAATTAAATATTACTATCCTTAATCAAGTCCATTCTTTTACCTCTAAAATCAAGCAAAAAGCTAATTAACCAAAGTACATTCTTGATTAATTCTAGTTAAAGTTTTCACCTCTAATCAAAGTACATTCTCAATCATTGGCAAAAACCCATTCAATCACATGAAAGTTTCGAAATTTAATCAAAGTACATTCTCAATTAAAATTAGAAACCCTTGAATTCATATGATTGATATGCATATAGATTAAAACATCTCATTAATTAGCTATGATGTAAAAACCATTACTTTTCACGTGATTCAAAGATAAAAGATATAGATGAATTAAAACCTCAACAATAATGAAAAGAAGAAAGAAATTATTTCATTCTAACCTCAGAATCCATAATGAAATTACAATGGAATCAACCTAAGAAGTTTAGCACTCCATGAAATGCAAAATAAAAAAAAAATAGAAGAAGAAAGGAGAGAGAAAGAAATTAGCCTCCTTAAGGGTTCCTAAATTCCGAAGTGTCGAACTTGTTTTTTCTACTTCCCCTTGGGTCTCTTTATATGGGACTTGGACTAGGCTTTTTTGGTGCTAACATCTCTCAATATCTTTTAAAATAAAGATAAAGATAAATATTTAAAATATTTAGAGAGATATAGACTATTTGACAAATATAGTTGGTTGATAATATCAATATCTAATATAATTAAATAAATTAATTACTTAAAGATATATGAGAAATTATCACCAACTAATATTTGCATTAATTTTCCAAATAAGCTCTTTTCAATCTCCTCAAATTACCTTCTAAATAATTCAATATCTTCAAGATATATTTGTTGTTGTTGATCTAAAAAGATTTAACAAAATCTTGTCATATTTAAAAAGATTTGGTAGTTATTATCTTTTGATATTTTATGATATAATTAAATAAGATAATTATTTAAAAATATCAAATGAAATATCTAAAGATATATTTTCCAAAATTATCTTTTATCATAAATATTTATGAATTATAAAAGCCTTTCTTCTGGAAAAAGATAGAGAAAACCGCAAGGTCTAGTTTTCGTTGTCTGTTCCCTCTTTTGCTTGGCTTAGATTTTTGTGAATTTGATAATTTCCTATTCTTGGATTTATCTTTAAGGTGTCATGAAGCTTTAATCAATTTATTTCCACACCTTCATGAGCTCAACTTAGTTGCAACTACACTAACATACCTCAAAATATCCAAAAAACATTTATGAAACTAAAAAGCTATTTTTAACATGTTTTTGTATCTCATTCTCAATAAACCAAATTATAAGAAATCCTAATTAAATCAATTTTTTAAGAACAAAATTCAATAAAAAGTCCAGAATTAAACATTAAATGAGGACAAAAATATGAACTCATCAGAAGTAAAAGAGGGGAAAGTCATGGTGGATTTGGCAGAATATTCTAGAATTCGTTTAGGAGAATTGGGACTTTGACTAGAAGACATAGCCTTTCAACTTCCCTCTTCAATAGAAGAAGAAGTACCATGAGAACCTAGGTTTTGGAAAATTTATTTAGGTTTAAATTTCGTATGATGTCCTAGTCTAAAGTGTGGAATGCAACAAAATGATTATTAATTAATTAATAATAAGTTGGACTTACTATGTTAGGTATCCTAATATCTACATAGTAAGTTATCTTACTGTTAACTCATTTTATTTTAGTCGCGCTCAGAGTAACAAAACCAAAATCCCACTAATGAAGTATATGGAAACATTGGGTATCAAATCCAAGGAAATTGTGCGTATCGAGCCTAGCTTGAATAATTTAATCTCGCTAAAATCAAAATAAAAGAAAATGGGGGAAATTAAAATTAAACAAAGAAAAGCATAATTTATTTACTTAAAACTAAACTATATGCATGAATGCAATGCAAAATGCAATGCAGAATGCAAGATCTAATGGAGAGGTGAATTAACTCTAAAATGGAATGAAAATGAATCTAAGGGAATGCTTAGTGCATGAACAATTTATGAATATGCAAGTTGAAATAGTTTAAAGCATTCTAGAATGAATGTCAATGAGAGCACTATGAATGCAACACTAATATAGATGGCAGTATGCATGAGACCCTATGGCAGCATAATTGGATTTGTGATAGCAGAAAAACGTGAGTGCACAGATGGTTTATATGAATCTAGCATGATGATGAATTAATATAGCCCAACCCATGACAATAAAACCAAACAGAATAAAAATCTAGGAAGTATATGGTAGTAGTGAATTTGGAACGTGGCAGTAGTGAAATCAAGCAGCAAAAATATATTGTGAGGAGAACTATAATGAATGTAAATCAACTTCAATGAAGCTAACATGAGGTGCAATGTAATGCATTAGAAGTGATATATGCAATATAAGTGCAAAATGTGAATATGATTTTATGTAACATACATTAAATTGATATTGAACATGAAGCAATGTAGTGCAAACATGAACTAAACTAATGAGTGTGGTATATGATAAGAGTAAAGATAAAGGTGTTAGAAAGAAATGGGAATTGTAGCTAGAGCAATTATGCAACCAACTAGATGCATAAGTTTAGACCAAAAAGAAGATTCACACTTGCCACACCATGACATATTTCGCTAAAATATGCACTGCAATTCTTACAATCAATTATGTGCAATGAGGTAAAGCTCTAGACTATGACAACAAAATCAGTGCATGACAATGCAACAGAGATTTCTAGAATTGAATGTAGATCATGAATGCATATAAACTGATGACATCAATGAATTAGCCCATAACAGTAGCAACACACCCACACTAATTCACTAAAATGCATGCTGAGAATTATGTCAATATGCTATGCAAATGCTAATGGTAGATTTAAGACCCAGTTCACAATCCAGAATTACCATCTGAAGTCATCCCCACTAGTTGGGTGATTTAATCATAATGCATATTTATTCTATGGAAAAGGACCTAAGAGAATTAATGTTAACAAAGGGTAGAATGTATGAACCTATGAAAAAATTGATGTAGGAAATTAAGGTAATGACAAAAAAAGTGCAAAATCAAAAAACAACAACAGAATGGTAAACTTAAAGATTTAGAATTAAAAATTGCAAAGAAAACATGAAACTGAGTATAATGATATGCTCATGGATTCATATACACTCGAGAAGACATCTCGATATTGTGTGCCCACTTTGGGGTCACTTGGTTTCCAAAACGAAACATTTATCTGTGCAAAATTGTGAATTATGCTCAATCATTAACTCAACAACACAAACTAAACTTAAAACTGGAAAATGGTGGTTGTCGTGCTTAACTAGATCTACATTTTGGAGAGGAAAATTGTGGTGAACAAGATGCGCGAAGTGGTCTAGTTTAAGGTGTAGGTCAAGACTCGTGTTTTTCCACAGGTGCGTCGCGATGAATTATGATCCAAAACTACTTTTAGAAATTTATTTTAAAAGAATAGCCTAAACAATTGTCCTAATTGAAATCTATATTAATGGACTTTTAGGAAGCTTGACGTCCTCTTTGGCCCATGAGATAAGCATTTAAGAGTCCTTAGGCCCATTGTGTTTCTCATCACTTCTTTGAAACTCCTCTTGTAATGTTTGATATGCTTGTTTTGCACTTGTGGCCCCTATTATTCTTGGAAAGATTGTGTCATCAACTGGTTGTTGAAAGGCAAATAAAGCCCTTGAATCCTTCTACTTGTTTTCCTTCAACATGTTCTTTTGAGATATAGTAAGAGTGGAAATGTCTTCCGGAATAACGAATCTCTCTTCTATAATGTGCCATAAGTCTTGGGAGCGAAAGAATGTCTTCATTTTGATACTCCAAAAATCATAATTTTATCATGTGAAAATAGGTACTAGAATTGATGATGTTTGATTGGTAGTGGCCATGGGTTGAGAAATTTTGTTTGAAGTTGTGTAGAATTGAGTTATAGTGTTTCTTTGAAGTAGTTGAAAATTTTATCTACGCCTAGTAGATGATAGAACATAGCTCTAGTACCATTGATAGTACTTTGAGGTTGTGAAAGAAATAGTTGATGGGATAGAGAAAATTGTGGAGAGAGTAGAATGTGGAAGTAGTAGTTGGAAGTTGTATGTTATGTAGTTGTGAGTGGTGTGTTAGATGTTGTCTTACTTGTTGTCATTCATAAAATAGTAGAGTACATGTGGTATGATCCTATCCAGCAAAGAGTACGATCATTTTTGAATTTGATAAGAACATGAGGCCTAAGCCAAGAACAAAGAGAATCATCTCTTTAATGAAATAAAATTCAATATATGACTAAAAGTGTCTACATTACTTTTTAGTACGTTTATATAGGCACAAAAGTTTAAGTAAACTTAGAAACTCTAAAAGAAAGCAAAAAGCCAAAAAAATATAAAAACATAAACTAATTTCTATAAAAAAGCCTAAAGCCCAAAAACATAGATACATAAATTAATTTTTGGCATAAATATACATTTGGTCTCTATTTTTGTTGTTTTTATTCAATTTGGTACTTATTTTCTTTTTGTGTTCAATTAGGTCCTTATTTTCGTCAAATTTTGGTCAATTTGGTCATTTTGACTAACCGTATTTATATAGTTAATGTTTTTAAATAGTACATGCCACGTGTCAACTCCTAGTTTTTTTTTTGTTTTTTTTAAATTTTTTTAAATTTTTTTCTGAATTTTTAAAAAAAAATTAAATCTTTTTTTTAATTTCAAAAAAATTGTCCATGTGTCAAGTCAGAATTGTGCCACGTGTAAATGTTAGTGTCACGTGTCAATTTGTGGTTGTATTATTTTTTTTGTTCAATTTAGTCTCGATATTCGTTATTTTTGTTCAATTGAATTCTTATATTCGTTACTTTTGTTTAATTTAGTCTAATTTTTTGTTAAAATGGAACAATTTAATTTTTAAAATTGATATTATTAGTTTTTTTGAAATTCAATTATAAATTATCATATTTAATTATAAATCGAATATAATTCTTATGTTCAATTGTTAAATAGAATATAATTATTTAAATATTATTAAAATTTTAAAAATATATATTAACATTTTGTAAAATTGATATTTAAATCTAAAATATTTAATATTTTTATTATATTTTAGATATTAAAATCTAAAATATTTTATATTTTAATTTTAATTTTAAAAGTATTTTAGAATATGAATATTAGAAAAAAATAATAATAATTATATTCTTATAATATTTTAAATAATTATATTCTATTTAGCAATTAAATATAACAATTTTAATCAATTTATAATTAAATTTAATAATTTATAATTGAAATTAAAAAATAATTAATAAAATTTTCAATTTTAGAAAAAATATTAATATAATTTGTATAAAAGATATTAAATGTGGTGTTAATTTGAAAAGGACAAAATTGATTTCTTTTAACAAAAATAGGGATTAAATTCAACAAAAATAGACTAAATTGAACAAAAAAAAATAACACAACCACAAAGTGACACTTGGCACTAGCATTGACACGTGGCACAATTGTGACTTGACACGTGGCACAATTGTGACTTGACACGTGGACAATTTTTTTGAAATTAAAAAAATTAATTTTTTTTTTAAATTTCTTTTACATTTTTGGGTTAAATATGTTTTTGGTCTCTTAACTTCAGTGAATTTTGAAATTAATCCATTTCGAAATTTTGGACCAATTTAGTCCTTCATCTTTCGATAATATATTTAGAACCTCACCACTCTTCTAAGTGTTTTTACTCAAAAATTTCACTCGTGTTTCACCCTTTGTAGGCTTTTTCTCGAATGTACTCTCTTGTCTTTTACCACTCAATTCCCTTTAGCGCTTGACATAAAACTCTAATAGCTTAATCAAAGAGTATACAAACAATGTGAAAAATGTTCCGAGATCTAAATCTTGACTCAAGAGGTCAAACAAAAACAAAACTCTAGACAAAGTTTCAAGAAATTTTAAAGACACAAACTAATAAAATTAGAAAATAATAGGACTACCAAAGAGAGTTAAAGGAGACAACACGGAAACTCTAACAAAAAGATTGACTGTAATTAAATATATCAATAAACCACAAATAAAATTACAACAAAAATTTGTGTTGAACTTCTTCTTTTTTTCTCTTGGATCCATACTTTTCTTTTTTCTTTTTTTTTTCTTTCAAAATATATTTGTTTCTTTTTAACTTGGATCCATAATTCTTTCTTTTCTTTTCAATTTTGTAGCTCAATACACAAACAAATAAAACTAAACATATTGCCCTTCAAACCCCATCTCCATAAATCAATGTAATTACACTTGCAAAAAGTTAATTGGGACTACAATTAACAGAAAAACACAAAAAGAAAAAAATTTCACAAATCAAATGTAGAAATACAATTTAAACGAAGAACATGTAAATAAAAACACGATACAAAATTGGACAAAATCTTATAGGGTTTACTCCTTATGAAATTCTAAGAATAATGAAACAAATAGAATTTCAAAACAAAGCGCAAAACACACAAACATTCAAAAAATTTAGTCTTTTTTTTTATATGACAGAAAAATAAGATAGAAGTGGAAATTCAAACCAAAAGCTTGCTTTAAGTACCAGATGATACGATCCTATCAAGGGAAGGGTACGATCGTTTCTAATTTGAATCTTCTAGAGGCACAACAAAATTAAATCAAATAAGAACGTGAAATAAGACAAGGATGGAGGACACCACAATCTAGCAAATTGATGATTCAAGTGAAGATTCGCCACAAAGATGTCAATCTTTGATAAGTACTTGAGGCCTAAGCCAAGAACAAAGAGAATCGTCTCTTTAATGAAATAAAATTCAATATATGACTAAAAGTATCTACATTAGTTTTTGGTACGTCTCTAATGGGCACACAAGTTTAAAAAATCATAGAAACTCTAAAAGAAAACGAAAAGCCCAAAAACATAAAAACATAAATGAATTTCTAGAAGAAAGCCCAAAGCCCAAAAACATAGAAACATAGATTAATTTTTTCTAAAAACTATTTTTCAAATGTGTTCATAATCTTCACATTCTTTAAGTTTCCTCCCTCATGGAACATTATAAGCTTCAAGGAGACATGTTTGGATCTTCAAGGTTGTCATAGATCCTTTGAATTGGAGATAGTCCTTTCTCAACATGAATATTTATAGACTACATCTCACTTACATGATTATCTTAGAACATTCTAATTAGAACTTATGTAGAATGTTCTTGATTTCTATACTAGAATTTTTATTACATTTCAATACTTTTATCTTAAGGTTTTTTAGATTTTTTAAAAAATTTGCATTGCAGAACAAATCCGAGCTAAACATTACTTTTAAATCCAATTATACCTCAAGATAAGCGTAATTGCATTCATGAATCCTTCACATGGAACGTAGAGATATATCACCATTTGCATTAAAAGTATAAAATTGAAATAACTTATAGAAGGTAATAATTTTACCTCTTAGAACGGCCATAATTATAAATTTGGTTTTTGTTTTTCTGTAGGTAAAGTAATTTAATATAAAATAATTAGTTGACAGTGATTTTTAACACCTTTCCATTTTCTTTTGGTTACAAGAACACCGTTCCTTTTGATGAACAGAGTGTAATGATCTGTAAAAAGAAGGCTGTAACGAGGCACTGTGATCTATACAGTCGTTGTGTCGATCGGGTCTTTCGTGTCAATGATTGTTAGCTTCCGTCATGAAGATAAACATTTTTTTTTTTTTACTTTTTAGGTTGGACTTTATATCTGTCCCCTTCTCCATTACATCACAAAAGAAGAGAAGAGCCCCCATGCCACTAGCTACATGCATAATTTAATCATGCTGATATACGAATAACCACATAACATTAGGACATCGATGATTGCAGCATATGAAAAAAATACAAAAGTGTGCTCATTACTAAAATAATAATTAATTCCTCCACGTTATCGTCTTTCAACTTTCACTTTAATTTCATAAATGTGAAGAAAATACACATTGTAAAGATATAAGACTATATTCAATATAATTTAAAAATACAAAGTGCAGAAAATGAATCCCATTATTGATTTATTACAGTATGAAAATGATGTAAGACCATACTGCAGCTACACACAAATTCATCTATGGCCAAAAGAAGAACCCTATAAACTCCAAAACATTGTTCTTGCGTTGAGAAATGACCCACTTGACCATATAGAATGTTTATTATACTTTTAGGTTAAATATTTATGGACCTCAATTTTTATTTTCTCTTTGGACTTGTTTGGTCACTTATCACATATTGCTATGGGAATCCATTATGTTCTTAGGGTTTCCATTTCCTTCTTCTCTTCTATTTGGATCCTCAGTAGCAATCTCAGTCACAGCACCACTGCTTATATGATTCAGCTCAGACGGTTCCATTCTGCTTATCTCCCCAATCTCAATAATCTCATGACTGTTTGGTTCTTGCAATTTCATTAGCTTATTTCTCTTGGCGTTTCTATAAATCAAATACAGCACCATCTGAATTATGCCGAATAGAAAACCTAGTGTATTTGGGAGCTGCATCATCCAAATGGAAACGTAAATAGAATTTTATTTTTTTTTTTGTATAGGTTATATCAGATCGAAAGGAATCAAATTAAAATGTTCAGCATATAAGTATGAGATGAGATTTTTGTTTTATATAATAATATAATAGGGGGACCCTTATTTTCATTTGACTTCTTTTTTGATATGGGACTCAATAGAGTGCGTACAGGTAGTAAATTATGATTAAATTGACTTTATCACTTATTAAAGCACAAGGAAAAGTAATGGGAAGGAAATGAGGAAAGTGATAGTGGAAACGACTTAGTCCGAATAAGACAAAAGTTTAATGGTGAATATAATATGAATAAATGCTCCTAACAAACCCACATAGCATCATGATTGAATTCAACTTACAGCGATGTAGTAGTCGTTGAGGAGAAGGCCATAGAAGAACCACATGATAGCATTTAAGGTCAAAAAGAAGGACAAACTTAAAGGCATGAATTCCACACTTTTCGTCTTTATCACACGTTTCTGCATGCATGCATCAATCATAAGAATTAACTTTTTAACACGATTTAAGTAATAATGGCCTTCTGAATGCTTACCATAATCCCGAGAGGAGCAGCGAATACGCTTATATTGAAAACGAGAGAAATCCATCCAATCACGGAAAGACGTTTGGATCCTTTTGTTAGGAAGAGAGTTAAAAGAAGCATGGCTCCGAACCCAAACACATCCAACAAGAGAATAATCATGATGGTCGAAAGCTGTGACATATTTCATACAAGGAAAACTAATTAGTTTTTGGATTTCACAACTACATTTTCATAATTTTCTCTTCATGATGTATTTTAAATGATTTTAGAATATATAAAAATGAAAAAAACAAATAACCACTTAAAAGATCATAAGAGAAAATTATCAAAAGGAATGGAAAGATTAGCAGGAATATGAAGGAGTGATAAGAAGGAAAACCCTGGTTTTGCTCGGTGCATAAACTAAGAAGACGACTAGGTAGAATGTCTCTATCACACAGCCAAAGGAGTTAATAGTAATGAGAAGGAGGGTACCCTCCCTTTTTACGAGTGCGTAATAAATCCAGAGCATTGAACTGAACAATGCAACAATATAAGGTAGTGATTGAAACCCTTCCGCAGACTTCTTCTTGTATATTTGGTAAAAAGTTGGTCTACATTTATCATATATATTCAATATATTAGAAAAAGCATATATGCTTCTCATCCATTAATTACAACAAGTGTGCTATATTAGAAAATCACTTACAATGGAGCGAGGAACACCATAAAGGAGATGATGTTGCCTAATTACAGGAAAACAAAAAACAGGAGACATCCATCAGTACCTATGAACAGATTGAGATTATTAATATTATTATCATAATTCATTATATTACTACAATAACCTCCTCCTCCTACTATTGTTATTCTTTCTACCAAGGTGCTGCCCTAATTCAATAGTGTTGCTTTCAAGTATTAGGATTTATTATTCTTTATAAACTACAACAATACCATGCAATGTTCGTTCCGCATATAGTTCAGATATCATGTTGGTAGTAATGTCTCACATATTTCCCATGCAGAAATAGTATATTTTTTTACATGCCGCTTTAGATCTCCATTAATGAGGTCAAGGTTAAAGATTTTTTGCGAATGGGGATAGCGTAATAACAAAGTGGAAAGTGAATATTACGAGTATTTTTGTATTTATTGATGGATTTTTATTGGAGGAAATAAATCCGTAGATAAAATTAAATTTATAATGTAGATAAAATTAAATTTATCATTGAAATTTATTGACAGGTTTTAGAATTTAAATTACTGACAAATATTTCTTTGGGTAACAAATAGGTCGGTGAAATTCATCGGTAGGATCTATGGATAAATTATAATATATATTATCTTCCATCAATAAATTTCATCAATATTTTGTTATTCCTATTATCAATGAATATTTTTGTCAGTAAATATCAAGGGATACTTCCATCATGTCTTAAGAGGAGGAGGAGTAGGATGAGCAATATCGACAATGGCAAGGTGGTGACGGTGTCGGTGGTGGTGCAATAGAGGCTCATCGATGGTGGTGGTTGGAGTTGGAGGAGGAAGAAGAAACCGATAAATTTTACGACTACAAGAGTGCGTCAAAAATTGTCGACGGATTTTAGATCATCAGTAATTATTGACAAGTTTTGTGATTTGTCATAAATTTTATCAACCACTATTTTACTGGAAAATTTTTTATCGTTGATAATTTGTTGGTAAACTCAAATTGCAAACAAACTTTTCTTATTATTGAGAAATTATGTTCGTCGATAATACATAATTCTTTTATAGTGGAGGTTATGTAACAAATTAATACTAGTTTGTTGTAAGACAATGAATATAACAATAACACGATAAACATTAAAGAGTAATTAGTATAATTAGGGTAATAATTGGTAATTGAAGTAATCTTTTGTTATATTATCATAATGTTATAGTCCTTTTGGGATCAAAAGATATGTCAACATTATATTTTAAATGGTCTTCTACCTTGTAGTTTAGTGTTGTGGTGTTACAAAGTTGGAGAATGTTTTTTTTTTCTTTTGTAATCTCCTTTATGTATGCACTGGAGTGTGTCATTTTGTTAACGTTAAGCTTCTTGTGGTAGATTTGGAAGTTTTCTAAAAGAAAAATCTTCATATCCTCTTAATCTATTTATTTGAAACTATTTTATCTAGTTGACCAATATTTGTTGATATAATTTTTAAATAACTATTATAAAAATTAACAACATATCTTTTATATTCAAATTACATTAGTGCATGTTTTTTTTTCATAAAGATATAAAAACAGTAAATTTCTCATATAGAGGAAAGAGGTTCACTCGGGAGATATAATACCAATGAGACCTAAGACCAACAACAAAAGGGATTGACACTACTCTGAATTCAAAACCTTAAGACAATAAATTTATGGGTCTTCATCCTTATATAGTGTTTCACTTTCTCATTTCTACCCAATGTGGGACTTAAACTCAAACTTAAATTCCCAACAATGTCCCTCTCAAGAGTGAGTTCTTTTCACATTGGTACATTTCCTCTCCAGCAGAAACATTCCTAACAATAAGTAGCCATTTTCCATACTGTCGTTCTTTTTAATAGGACATGCTTACCTAGATCCTTGCCAAGAAGACTTTAGATAGAGGGACCATATATTGTAGTCATCTGAGCTGATGACCATAATCATCAGCTCTGATACCACTGTTAGATCTTTAAAGGGATGATCACTGGAGAGAAACCAATGAGACCTGAGTCCAACCACATAAGGAATTGACATCACTTTTAACCAAAAGCCTTAAAGTAATGAGTTTATGAGTCTTCATCCTTATAGTTCTCTACTTTCCCATTTATACCCAATGTGAGACTTATACTCACTTAGATTCCCAACATTGACACTACATGATATATATGAGAGAACTACACAAATGAAAATAATAAATAAAAAAATAAAGCGGGAATATGATATAGAGAGAGAGATATAGTATTAGTATGTACCTAGAAGGCCGAAAATGAAAGCCAAAGTTTGGTGATGAATGGCCATGTTAAAATGTGTTTACTCTACGAGTGGTCACGAAAAGGTGTAGATAAGATTCTCTCAAAATGAAAACCCTCCCTCACTTGAGCTTATCTCTTCTCCTTTCAATTGCACTTAGTAAATAGGGTAAGAATGGGAGTCTATTTATAGTACAATAAAGATAAGGAATGCAAGTCAAGTTGCTAAGACATGTCAAACATGCAATACTTAATCATTTTAAGTATATCGATACTTATCATATTATTTAATCATTTCTAATTTTAAAAAAAAAAAACAAGATTTTACCACACATATATAGCTAGTAAAGGATGTGATAAACTACTTATTATGTGTTTGAATGAAAAAAATTTAGTTTTTGCATAAGAAATTGTGTTAAGAATAGTTTTAAATAAATTTTGTTTGAATGTAACAAAAACAATATACAGTAAAAATCGAATGTATGAAGTTAAAGAACAAACAATTATTAGAAAACGACCACAAACTATATACTTTATGATTTATTAAACCAATATTAAAAAGGATTTTAATATGTGAAAAATCCTTTTTTTGAAATAAACTTAGGTTCTCTAAAACACAGCAAATTGATAAACAAAAATCCCAAAACATGGTGAATGTATATCATAATATTTTATAAAATTATAAAAATATAAAATTACCAAATTCAATAAAATTTTAAATTGACAAAACAATAAAATTATAAAATTATAAAATTATAAAATGAAAAAATAAAAAAATTATCAAAATTATAAAATGAAAAAATTATAAAATGAAAAAATTATAAAATTATAAAATTATAAAATTATAAAATTATAAAATTATAAAATTATAAAATTATAAAATTATAAAATTATAAAATTATAAAATTA
>Ga0214542_1008916_pt1 | contig 16091 bp, 10 predicted proteins | sample CNSS1metaG_FD_160096 | JGI IMG/M metagenome (GOLD analysis project Ga0214542, IMG submission 160096) | Root nodule microbial communities from cowpea collected in UCLA plant growth center, Los Angeles, California, USA - CNSS1 | ecosystem: Host-associated > Plants > Roots > Nodule | place: USA... | reverse complement strand
TTTTCTTTGGGTGTATAAATTACTTTAAAGTTAAAGCTGAAAATAAGAGCTATGTTTATTTCTTTTAGGTTTTAAGAAGGCCAAGCAAAAGCTCCTTAACTCTGCACTCGTTTGACACATAAACCCATGCACGACACTTGAAGTGTTGCTTCACCTGGGTGCTGTTATAGACCTTTCGGGCAAGGGTGGTCTTCCCCAATCCCCCCATGCCAATGGTCGAGACAGCGTTACGATCTGAACCACCTTCCAGGAGTCGATTGATGACAACCTTGGATTCTTGGACAAAGCCAACCACGTCATCTTCCTCCACATTTCTTCTTAGCTTGTGCAGTGCTTTTGCTCTTTCCTTCTCCTCCTCTTCCTCTTCTTCTGCTGCAGATTGATTATTGGTTTCTTTGAAAGCATCATATTTGCTTTTGTTGTCGCGTATTTCGTTGAGAGTGGCTTTGATCTTGTCTATTTTTTCGGCTACGTCATGGAGCAACCTTGTTTGGCCAAAGCCAAGGAGCATCCTCCCCAGAATGGTTCTCCTCTTGAAAATGGAAACTTTGGCCACGAATATGTCGATGACATCCTCGGCTAAGTGGGACACATCTCTGATTTGGTTCAACACTGTATGTTCCATTCCCTTCTTGCTCTTTGTGCTACTGAGCAGCTCTTTCATCATTTGCCGTAGAATGTTTATATTTATGACAGTACCACCGTGTTCAGTTTATTTCCTCTTATTAGATGTGATAGAATCATTAATATATTTAAGTCAAAGACTCAGTGTTGAATGAAAACGAAATTGCTTCAACACCACATTCAAATATAGTGTGTGTTTCGCTGGGGCTTTACTTAGATATAAGAGGATCCAACCCCTTAATAATAACTTTCACCAAATATGTCCCACTCTAATACTTTTCTTTGATTTTTATGAAGAATTAAATTGCTAAAATTATGTTTTACGAATGCTAAAATAATGTTGTATATGAATTTTGATAATGTTAATATCTAGTAGGAAATCGTATTTATTATATATTTTTCGTAGAAGTAATAATTAAATAGGATTTTGATACTTTGAAAAAAAATTTGTTAACAAACTTTGACAAATCTTTCATCAAACATTTGTCTTCTCTTTTCAAACCATAATAAATTATTTAAAAAAAAAATATTGATCCAATTGAGTGGTTCATGTGGATATTGTTAAAACTTTGTCCAAAAATCTTTATCCAATTAAATGATAATATAAACCCTATATTAAGTATCAACAAATTTCGTCCCCACTTGGACAAATTCATTGTTGTCTATTTATTCCCGCCTGCATCATAATTTATCACCTACTAATATATTAACACACATATTTTAAAAATGTATATATACAGGCGTGATAGTCTCTATGTTTACACTACATAATAAACACATGCCCCTAACCACATAATAAATACTAGTATGAGACCCGTCCCTATGCACTGGTCATATTTTTTGTTTTGTTTTTTTTATTCGGATAAAAAATTTAATATAATAATTATTATATTTGAATAAATTATTTATTTATGTAATTATATTCTACTATTATATAATTAATATAATTATTGTTATATTAAAAATAATAAAATTAAAAAATAATAATTAAATATGATTTTATTTATTTTAAATCATAAAATAGACAGTAATTAATTAGTAATTTGTAATAAAGTTACATGATTAAAATTTAAATTATACGTTTGAGTTATATACTATATTAAAATAAAATGTGTATGCAAGGTCATTGTTAAAATAAAATGTAGATATATTGTGTAATATGTTCCCGTACAAAATAAATATAACATGAAATTGATGTTAAAATTTTTAAATAAAAATACATGTAGAATAAATACATGTATATTATATTAAAAGGAAATGCATATACACATGTTGTTAAGGTAAAATGTAGGCATAGTGTGTAATATAGTATCGTACAAAATAAATACAATATGGAATTGATGTTAAAATTTTTAAATAGAAACAGGATATACATATGCTTGTATGTTTTTATTAAAATAGAATGTGTATGCATGGATTATTGTTAGAGTAAAATGTATGCATATTATATAATATGATCTTGTACAACATAAATCCAACATGAAATTAATATTAGAAAAGTGAATACAAAGTTTAAGTTAAAAGTTGAACTCTTGTATCAATTCAAAGTGACGACTTATAAAAAAATTTAAACTAATAATAATAATAATAATGTTAATATCAATGCTAATAATAATAATAATAATAATAATGTTAATGTTAATAATAATAGTACTAACATTACTATTACTAATAATAATAATCTCAATAATAATGTTATTAATATTATTGCTCATATTAATTCAAATAATAAAATGATTATGTAGAAAATATGCACATAATCGAAATATGGTCCGTAAAAAATAAAAGTAACATGAAATTAATGTTAAAATTTATAAATAGAAACACATATAAATATCGACAAACACATACAAAAATATTAAAATATATTGATATATAAAATCAAACATAATAGTACTAACATTATTGTTACTAATAATAATAATAATAATGTTATTAATATTATTGCTCATATTAATTCAAATAATAATATAATCATGTAGAAAATATGCACAAAATCGAAATATGGTCTTATAAAAAATAAAAATAACATGAAATTAATGTTAAAATTTATAAATAAAAACACATGTAGATATCGACAAACACATACAAAGATATTAAAATATATTGATATATTAAATCACAGCTAATAGTACTAACATTACTACTAATTTATAATAAGAATGTTACTAATACTACTGCTATATTAATTAAAATAATAATATGATCATGTAAAAAATATGTACATGATCGAAATATGGTCCCGTAAAAAATAAAAATAACATGAAATTAATGTTAAAATTTATAAATAGAAACTCATACAAATATCGACAAACACATATAAAGATATTAAAATATATTGATATATAAAATCAAAGATAATAGTACTAACATTATTGCTACTAATAATAATAATCTCAATAATAATAATGTTCCTAATATTACTGTTTATATTAATTCAAATAATAATATGATCATATAGAAAATATGCACATAATCGAAATATGGTCCCGTACAAAATAAAAATAATGTAAAATTAATGTAACACATGTAGATATTGACAATACAAAAATATTAAAATATATTGATATATAAAATCAAAGGTATTATTTTTTTTAGATGATAAATATTAAAATTAAAAAGTAACAATTGAATCAACAGTTAAACAGTAAAATAGTTAAAATTAAATGCAAAACTACCACTATAAATCATTAGTTACTAATTTCTGGGTACCATATATGATTTCTGCTTTAAAGATATTGTTCCTTGTGGAGCCTTTTACTCAGAGAACTCTGAAAGGCAGTTTTATGCAAGTGAGAAGAGATATGATGTTGCGAGTGATCAGAACCTTGATGTCTTTTTACATTATTTTTTTACCTTTCCCATTTTACATGCTATTTGAATATTATAATGAACTTTTTTTTTTTATATTTTAGGAATATGGATCTTTCTTATTGCGAGATTTACCATTTGATGACATAGAATTGTGCATTTATGAGCAGCTTGGTATTGGGTATAAATTAGCGGTAAGCTTGCAATTTGAAGTATCAATTGATTTTTATGAAATTTTATTAAAAGTTGTTTTTGATTTTAAACCATCTATTAAAAGATGAAGCTTTTGTTTCATGTAAAATTGTAAATCTCATTTTGAGATGAAGAAAAGAAGTGCATAAAATTAGTTATTATTGTAGTTAACTCAGGAATAAGGATTTCAAGCATATATATTAATACTATCGGAATTATTACAACCGGCTCTTTCTCTTTGCTTGAATGAGGTTACAACAAAAGGCTCGCTAGAGGTATTTTATTGTTCCTGAATTTTCGTTTCTTTACAGGCAAAAAGAGATCCTAATGATCCATAGAATGCTATGCTTGGGGCAGTGACTGATACTACATATCTCTTAAGGTTAAATATATTTTTTATCTCTCAAGTTTCAGCGAAATTTGAAATTAGTTTCTCATCAAAATTTATGACCAATTTAGTTATTCATCTCTCAAAATGCGTGAATTTAGTTTTTTTAACCAAATTTTGTTAAGTTTATCTGACGTTTCAAGCACATTTCATGATAGTATTTAAATTATTTACACTATTTGACACATTTTTTGATTCAATGTTAACTTAAATACTATCATGAAAGGTGCTTGAAACGTCAGATAAACTTAACAAAATTTTGGTTAAAAGGACTAAATTCATGCATTTTAAAAGATGAAATACTAAATTGATATAAAGTTTTGATGAGGGACTAATTCCAAAATTCACTGAAACTTGAGGGACCAAAAACATATTTAACCCTATCTCTTAAAACCTCTATGTTCTGCCGAACTTGATTTGTTTGAACTGAGAATGGTGAATTTGATACCTGATGACAAGTGCCATAACTGGAGCAGTCACAACTCCTCTTGATGTGGTAAAGACCAGATTGATGGTTCAGGTACACAAAGATACAACAATTTCATTAAGCTCATTTAAGAAATAAGTGATACAACAACCACCTCACCCCTTAATGGTTCAATGAAGCAAAATCCCACCTTTAGTTTTCTCCTCTACTTCCTTAACTTTTATTATTTATAAGCAAATTTATAATTTCCTCACAACTTTAAAAAAATTTAGGATCATATTTTATATTATCGGTTGTCCAAGTCAGATTCACCAACACCATTCAAGATCAACATCGTCTAGAATAAATTATAATACAATAATTTTACTACATACAAACTCTTCACTGATATGTAAAAATAACAAAGTAAAGCAAGACAAATGCCACCTCCTTCCAAAATGACTCAAGGCCAAAGTTTTGTAAACCTAACTATAATTCTATCTTTCCATTGTGGGACTCAATCCCATCACAAGTACATCTTACACATTGGCTATGAGTTGCAGATTTATTAACTAAAATCCAACCAAAATTTGAATGTCAAAATGATAATGAAAAAGTTTGTAGAATTCAAAGATATACAAATAAGTAATAATCATCATCTCATCGTTACAATCAATTGCGGTGTAAAGTATATTTCAATACCATGACTTACCTACAATGTCCCATGACTTAGACATTTGAAGCAGTTGCTCATCGATTTTGGAATTCTCCATGCTGAAAACACCAATAAGACTTCCATCTTGTGACAATCTGCGTATAAACATTATCTGTTGCATTACGAAGGAACATCAAAATCAGAAATCAAAACATAAAACTATGTGGATTGTAGAGAACAACATTCTTTGCAAAACATCTTTTTACATAAACTACTCACAAATTCTCATGATATTTCTTTCTGTTAAGTAATCACCTAGAGCCTTCACACATCTTCAGTTCGAAGTACTAAATAACATGCATTTCCTTCCGGACAATTTATTATATTGTATCAGTTTTAAATTTTCATCCTACATTACATTGGAAGCAAGTAGAAAAATAACCTAAGATTCTGAAATTTGCCATGTGCATTCTTAATTGCAATAGACCTTGCTTTCAAATGCAGAAAGATTCCCCTGATGCAATAAGGATCAAGCTTTTATAAGATAACAATAAGGATCAATTAATAATTGAAGCATTAATTTAAAAATATTAAGTTAACCATACTCATTGCATAACAAACTATCTAAATGAATCATGACTTCAACATATGAAAAAAGCAAAGTTAAAATCATGTCAACAGTGACAAAATTAAAAAACCAAATTTTAGGAAAGCAAAGAATGAAAATTGCAAATTTATAATCATCTATATCAATTACAATAAAAAAAATGAAGTTCAATAACAAATAGAAAGGGTCTTTACTTAAATTCCAATACCAAAAAACTCAAAGTTTGTTCAATATTAAAGTAGCCAAATGGCCTTGGATCTTAGATGATGAAACCTGGAACACCATAACCACAATAAACGAAGATGGGATAAATCACTCCCATAATATGTCCATGGGATGAAAAAGTTATTTCTTCAAATAAAATAATTGAAAAATGGACATGTTCTTTTTACAGAGTGCAAAGAAAGTTACAGGAGAAGATATATTACCTAGAAACATGCCCTAACAAATTCCCGCATCAAGATCGCAATCCTCACAAAAAGAAAAGGAAGCAGGATCCCGAGCACCACCAAGATTGGAGCCAACGCATGTTCTTGTCTTCGTCCTCGATATCACAACTTTCCTTGATATGTAGAACTTCTCCAAAAAAGCCCAATGAACCATGAAATAAAATCAAATAAGGAAACAAAACCTAGAAAACCTAAAAATAAAATCAAGCTTACCGTGAAGAATAAAACCTATTTGTGCAGGTGTTTATTTAAATTGCTGCAACATTTCACTTGAAATCACCAACAACATTTTACCAAAAATAAAATCACCTTACAAAAATTCCCATCAACAGAAAAAAAAAATTTACTTCAACAATCCCCTATGTCAATGGTGACTACAAAAGTTTAGAAAAGGGAAAAGATGAAAAGCATTTGAAGCATAAAAATAAAAATAAAAAAAGACTAAAAATCGAATTTTTTTAATTCCCTTCTACAAACCACCTTAAATCCTTACCTCCAAGCCTTGTTTTTCCAAACCTGAAAAATTCAAAACCAAAAGTTCCCAAAAAATTAACAGAAAACTTTCGGTTGAATCTGGGAAAAAACAAAAGCCCCAAACTTGAAAAATATTCCAACAATCTCCTCTGTCAACAACGACCTACAAAAGTTTAGAAAAAGGAAAAAATGAGAAGCATTTGAAACATAAAAGGAAAAAAAAAAGGCTAAAAATTGAATCTTTTTTAATTCCTTTTACAAATCACCTTAAATCCTTACCTCCAAGTCTTGTTTCTCCAAAGCTACAAAATTCAAAACCAAAAGTTCGTAAAAAATTAACACAAAAATTTTAACGGTTGAATCTGGGAAAAAACATAAATCCCAAACTTGAAGAAATTTGAAATTCGTAAGCCATCGTCGAAAGTCACAAAACCCAAAAGATGAGCGGGAAGGGAAGTTGAAAGGTTAAAAGAAGAGAATGACAAAAAAACCAAAAAATTGGACAGATGTCGAAAAATTAGATATGGGTATAAGAGTACCTTCCAGAGGTGTTTGTTTTCATATAATTTAGAAGAAGAGTTTGATTAACAATTAGAACATGATTTATGATCTCTTAGAGAGTAGAAAAGCCACATACAAGAATAAATTATATTGCTTCGAAAAAAATGGGTAAAAAATAAGTACTTTTAAAAATTAGAGCATGATTTTGTGTCTACTTTTAAAAATTGGCCTTACTTTTACAAACTTTTTATAAAATTGGATGTCTCTATTTCTTCTCTTTTTCTTTATTTATCAATGATTATTCTTTTATCTGTTTCGATATATTTTACTTTATTTTTAATAAATATAATTTTAATTTATATATTAACTTAATAACAATATAATATTATCATTTATAATATAATATCATATAATATCATACGTATTTAAAAAATACATACACATGCGCGATCACTTAACGTAATTCGATTAAGAGAATGTATTTCATATATTATATTACTAAAGTATATGAATGAGTTTTATATAAATTTTCTGATATTAATGGATTTCAATTTCGTATGTAAATTGAGAAATTAAAAATATATTTATTTTTTAATTAAAATAGTAAATAATTACGCCTGACTAAAATTGTACCACAATGAGAACATTCATTAATTTATAAAAATGTTTAGTAATGTTAACTAATAATAATTAAAAAAGTAGTCTGATAAATCATATCAAAAGACTCATCATTTAAAAAGTACACTTCTTATCGTTTAAATGTAAAAATTATATTGGATGTCCATAAAAAATATTCAAACAATAAATTTTGTTATTCATGGTAAATGAAACACGATGAAAACTTGATAAAAAGTTAGAAAAATCAAAATAAAGCTATATCACTGCGAATTCCAAGTAAAAGAGACACAATCAAAGGTAATATCATTCATTCTTTAGAATGTAATAAATAAACAATGAATAAAAATACCGAAAAAGGTAAAAATAATTAAATATGTGTTTTATAAATAATTTAATTCTATGATGTTAAGATTGAATTTTCTGATGAAAAGATAAAATACTTTGAAAACATGAATAAAAGAGAACACAAAAATATGAGTTTTTTAACAAAATAAAGGTTTTTCAAGTGAAAATAAATAAGACTTAAAAGAGAAGAAAAAAGATAAATTTTTTCTTTTATATTAATTAATAAACTAAACAAAGAGTTCATGTAAATTCAAATTAAGAGTGAAACATTTTAATTTAAAAAAAATAATAAATATTGAAATGGAATATAAATAATAATATGAGTGTCTATAAACAATTTGATTTAATAAAATGAAGGTTTGTATTTCTTAAAATATAATACATCGTCCGAACTTAGACAAAACTATGCAAATGAAAAAAAAAATATATAATAAAGATTATAATGAGAGAAAAAACACCTCTAAAATTCGAGTGAATTTTATAAATATTTAACAAGTCAAAAAGAAATAAAGTAGACAAAACAATAATTCAAGATGAAACAAAAAATTATAATAAAAATAATTTTTCTAAGTTATCTTATAAACTATAAATATTTTAATAAATTTAAAATAAAATACAATAACCAAAATCGTATGCAAAGATATGATTTAATATATGTATAAAGTAATCTTTATTCTAATGCCCAATTTAAATAATACAATATTACGTAGATTCTTTGACAAACAGAAGACACCACTTGGACATAGGAATAGGGGAGGGGATGAGTTTCGCTATCTTATATCTATTCTCTTAAAAAGAATTATTCTCATCTACATACCCAAACTCAACGGATATCAAACTTAACAGGTATAATTAAAATGTCACGGGTCTCGTGCCCCTAACCCAATAAGTTTATGAATCGGGAGCATCCTAACTCATTCTTTAATTTTATTATTAGTTACTTCTTTAATTTTATTATTAGTTACTGCTCATAATAATATTGATAATAATATAAAATAATAATAATACTATTATTATTATTATTATGTATTATTAGTAATATATTATTAATTAAAATGATAATAATAAGGTTGTGGTTGGGTAAGTCAATTCATTTACTTTTTTATTTTAAATGTTGGGCTTTTAACTATTTTTATTTATTTTTGAAATTAATTGTAAAAAATGCGGACTAAACCGATACTAGTATTTTATTTTATGTAAAAAATGAAAAATACATGACGTATTGGTTGTCACGTCGGGTCGGATAAACTTGGATTCCATTAAAACAATAGGAACCAAAATTAATTCTTTTAAAAATCCAAGAACTAAACCGAACACAAGTTTTGACAAAGAATTATTTCAATTTTACGTATAAAAAACAATTTTTTTCCTAAAAAATAATATACAAGTTCGGTTTACCGATAAATAAGGATAAAACAAAAATATTGATTATTTTACTTTATAGATGCACCAAGACACAACTCCCATTTGCTTAATATGCTTGTCGGTGTTTCTGTGCTCTCAATTAAAATTTAAAGGGTTCTATATTAATATGATTTTTTTTTTCGTAAACTTTAATTATGAATGATTTTCCGTGAACAATTAATTTTGAGAGATAATATGAATAATGTTGACAAAAATCTAGTATTTTTCAAAAGCAGATGTGTTAAGAGAACTTAATATAACTAGTGTATAATTAAAATACAGGGAAGATATTTTTTAATACGTTTTCATTCATTAATTAGTGGTGAAAGAATAGACAACACTATTAAATTGCATTTAATGAAACAAACAACGACATTGAGTTTATTGAGGACTTTCTTCCAATTGGCCGATTGAACCAAACTCAGTGTAATTACAATGAAGAATATGATATTTTGACAAATTGATGAAGTTTATTTTTTAATATACATCAAACTTTTTTTTTTCTCTTTCCAAATTATATCACACTTTTCTTTTATTTATCGAGGTACTATCACGTGTATTTTTAAAAAAATTTCAACAAAATTTGTTAAAAATAATTTTTCATTCAAATTACAAGAAGAAATCCAAAGAATGCTTAAATTAGATTACACCAATCTAGAAATAAAAAGAGTTTGTTAAAATAAAAAGGTGTTTCTTTTTTATAAAAATAACATACATATTAGGGGAAATAGGAAATAAAATTATTTCCACATATTATTTTACTTCAAAATATTTTAGGATGAAATTGTATTCCTATTGATAGTGTATTTCTGACAAATACTTTTAATCGGTTTTATTTTTTTATTAATTACTTGAGAAACTTGTTTGATTTTGTTAATCTTTTGTTTAATAAGTTTCCAATACTTTGTAATAAATTTTTGAGACTTCATTTTAAGTCATTTTAGAAAAAAAAGAGTGTCTTACTTTTTTATGTTTATAGATTTTTTGTACACAAGGTAAAGTTGTTTTTTTACTGTTTATTTTAATAACTAATTGCACCATTTATATTATTCTATAGTTACTGGTTTTTTCTTTTACTTTTTTCAACCCTTCATTTCTATTTTTAATATTTAATCAGAACTATGTAGTTATATATTGTTATTATTATTAATCCAAAATTCGTACAATCACCAGCTGGTATAATATTCCCTTAGTATGTGTGTGTGTTTTTTTTTTAACTTTTACTGCTGGTATAATAGGACTTCTCTTCTTTATTAAGTTCATTAAAAACCATTAAAAATTGATTTTTGCCTTAATTTTTTGTTTTTATGATAACTTTATATTTATATATATATATATATATATATATATATATATATATATATATATATATATTTGATAGGGCAATTATTACATTTAATAGAATAGTCCTAGATTTTGAGATAAAAAAATTTTGTAAAGAAAAACTTTAAATGCTTCTAACTTTTGATAAGAAGCTCGGATTGAAACTCTTCATTTACTACTATTTTTTTTTATTTTGTTTTTATATTTTAGTCTTTTAGTTGATATACCTATACTTATTAGAAAATTTAGAAAATTTTTGTGATGTGTTATTTTATTAAATAAAGATTTATCAAATATTTACATTTAAATATTTCATACTAAATAAAAATTGTGATGTGCAAAATTTACTATTTTCTATTTTCTCAATTTGTATTAAAGTATTACGAATTTAGTATGATTTCAGTTTATATCAAAATATACTGAAATTGTGTTATGCAAAAACAACTTAAATGAAAATAAATAAAAAAATTATAACACATCGAAATTGTACCAGGCAAGTACAACTTTAGTAAGTTAAAAGCCATGCTAAACTGGTACGACTTGTTCACAATAAAACTCTACAAAGTTGGCTTGACCTGTCCATTTTCGTTTTTTTTTAAATACGTTCATTTTCATAATTCAAAAATAATGCACCATTTGGTTTTTGTCCAATAAAATGATATAAATCATTATATATATATATATATATATATATATATATATATATATATGTGTGTGTGTGTGTGTGTATCTTTAAAAATTGTTGTTGATTAAATTCATACCTCAATTCCTTTAGCTAGATTTAAAGTTTGATATTAGGTTAAGAGATAGTTAATTATATATTTGACTAGTATCCAATATCCAACCCCACATGTTGTCCCTAACCCAATTCATAACATATAATCTTTGAAGATGCAAGCATCTATGGAACTTGTGATTTTCTTTCGGTTTACATGATGCAACATTTTGATGATTTTGATGCATGGAGCTTCTCATAAGCCTTTTTTTACATGTTATAAATGTACATGTCTCCTTAAATACGTTACTCTTTTGTGAATAATAGAGAAGGAAGTTACATGAATGGTTCTAAAGTCGAGATATTGTTCTCGATGGTCAGGCTGAAATGATGATAGGAGAATAATGGGTAATTAAGGTTGTCGCAGTTGTGTTAGCAGGTTCCAGAAGACAAAAAATCAATGAATGGAACACCAATGTTCTTCAGTTCCACACCATCTTCTTGACTCACTTCCTCTTCGTCTCTTCTGGCTATGTCTGTCACTTCACTTTTATTGGAATCGGTATTTACTTGAAGAAAATCATAGAACTCCACTGATTCACTCTTCTCTGCAACATTATCACATCAACATTCTCATCATTAACTCATCACCCCAATGCAAAATATCAGTATTCACTTCAATGCATGTTTGTTGCAAGAGAAATATTGTTATAGTACCCTAATAAGGACAAAGAATAAGACAACAAAAGAAAGTTGCATCGAAAACTATGATATTCTACTTGTCTGATTTCTAGTGTAATCTTCGAAGGAAACTTTATACTTAGAACAACCCTTGGATATAAATATATATCTTGCTTGGATATAAATATACAGAACATATTTTCATAGACTTCTTGTTTTATTGTATTGGTCAAGAGCAAATTTAAATACCCATTTTATTCAAAATTTTGAGGTGTCATTTGTGAAAGAGTTCTAAATTTTAAGAGGAATAATATATCGATTGATCCAAAAATGTTATCTTCTCGACTCATATATATAGTAAATATGTTATTAAAATAAGGGTTAAATATATTTTTGTCTCTCAAGTTTCAGTGAATTTTGGAATTAATCCTTCTTCAAAACTTTATACTAACTTAGTCATTCATCTTTAGAAATACGTAAATTTAGTCATTCTTACTAAATTTTGTTAGGTTTATTTAATATTTTAAACGCATTTTATGATAATATTTGAGTTAACATTAAAGCGAAAATGTGTCAAACTGTGTAAACAATTCAAATACTATCATGAAATACGCTTGAAACATCATATAAACTTAACAAAATTTGGTTAAAATGACTAAATTCACGCATTTTTAGAGATGAAGGACTAACTTGGTCAAAATTTTTGAAAAAAGACTAATTTCAAATTTAACTGGAAATTGAGGGACTTAAAAATATATTTAATCTTTAAAATAAATTTGTGAGCATTGTGAACTTAGTTGATAATTAATACTAATAGATAATTTTAGTTGCTACATTATATCAGAATCACAAATCTATACGTTTTTTCACGTAGTTTATGAACCGATTTGAATGAAGCAAATTTGTCTGACATATACGAGTTTATTTTGGTAATTTTAAACTTAATTTTATATATAAGCTATTTAAATGAGTAATCTCATAAACTATATTTTAAATATGTTTCTTCTAGTTTTCTATTTCTTAATTTATACAAAATTTAATTTTAATCTGTGAACAAACTAATAATTTTATTCTTATCCACTAGAAATTTTTAAAAAGAAGCTTCTCCGAAAAAAAAAAAACTTTCAACTCAATCAAATAGTCTACAAACAAACTTTTAAACTCTTGATGACATTTGTAAATCAGCTTTATCAACCACGTCCTCATTATAATATATACATCTTTTAATTTGATTTATATTTTCCCGAAGAAATGTTGAATGAAGTTGCAGAAAGCATACCTGGAGGCAGTGTGGAAGCAGAAGTTGGATCTTGAAAGTGAAACTTCTTGGGAAAGTGAAAAGGTGTGTGTGTGACACAAGGGTGGTGGTGGTGGTGGTGGTGATGACTGAACTTTTCATAATATTTCTCAACAAAAGAAGGGATAGAATCAGTCTGAAAATCGGTGTCAAGGTTTGGAGGGAAAAGTGGGTGTTTGGTGTTATAAACTTTGGACCTTTCTCTCCGAATCCTCGCCATCATCACATGCCAATGGTTTTTCACAGCGTTATCAGTTCTTCCTGGGAAGTGTCTTGCAATCACAGCCCATCTGTTCCCATGAATCCTGTGAGAAGCAAGAAGCCTCTCTTCTTCTTCCTCCGTAAAAGGACTTCTGTTTATTCTTGGATCCAATTGATTGAACCATCTCAACCTACAGCTTTTCCCTGCACAACAACAACAATTCATCATCTTTATCAATGTTAGTGTCTCACAGATCTTTAATCAACCCTAGAACATTCATCTTTTTTTCAATCACTCACAGTCTATTTGTGTTATAACCCTAATGGGTTTGTCAAACAGAATAATCTGAAGTTTAATAGACTAATAATGGTTGAAAGCTCATGACTAGATATAAGAAAATTTCATAATATATAAATCAGGTGAAAATTTTACCAGTTAGGTTGTGCTGTAACTTTTCTAATGAAGGTGTTTGATTTGGATGGATATGAAAAGTTGATTGAGCAAGAGGAAGATGACAAGGTGTTTAATACATGGCATGATTCTTTTACCTGATCTTCCTCGAAGCTTCTCAGCTATGGCGTTCCAATTATGAGGTCCATAGCGTTCCACCAATTCTCGGAGCTTCTCATCCTCAGCTGGCCTCCAATGGCCTCTACTGCACATATTACTTCTGTCTAGAAGCTAAAACACACAGAGAAGAACAGAAAGAGGGAAAAGAAAAACCCTAATTCAAGATTAGGGTATGTTTAATTTCTCTGTTGTGTGAAGATCTTTATATCTGAGTATGGAATATTGAAGGTATAAGAAAGAAAGAGAGAGAGATAAGAAAATAAGAATAAAGACAAGGAAGTAGAAAGAGACAGAAGAAGAGAATATATGGTGGGGGAAGATGGGAAAGTGTTTTCCGTTAGAGAGTTGGAGGGATTGGACAAACCTCTTACACCTGCGACTGATGCAAACGTTTTGGCTAACAAACCCTCTTATAAGTAACACTCAAACACACAAATAAACATAAATTATTATATACATATGAGAGGTTGCTTAGAGAAGCGAGTTTGGTTCTGCTTTCAACATCTTTCTAAGTTTCTAACCTACAACGTCTACTTATAACCCACCAATCGTGCTTATTTTTTTTTCTCCATATTTTATGTATTTGCTAATGGAATTACATTGACATTGGAATACGGTTTTCAATTTTCCACAAAATGGGCATGTCTTATATATGCGACAACAATCAAGATAAAACGTGAATCACTTTGCCATCCAGACTAAAAAGTGCTTTTGGAGAGAATTGTTGTAAGTCCTAGGTCATAAAATTTTATAATATACAAATAAGGTACAAATCTCACCTTACAATCCGATTTTGTAGGGTTGAGTTAGGTTTAAAATCCACTTTTAACATGTATCAGAACCAGGTTAGAACCTATCCTAGCGAATTTTCTTGGACATTTTGTTCCACCCGATATCGAACTACTAACGAATCACCCACTAACTTCTAATAAGAATAAAATTAATAATGGTTTAATAATTTAATAATTTTAGCCGTGCATGTACGTGGAAAAATTCAACTCAGGGGACAGATACATAGTATTCACCTAAGAAAAGTAGTTTTGACATATACAAATGACTAGGTTTTGTTTGTGTGACATGCAAAACAATAACAATTTGGAGGAATAGTTTATATTTTTACATGAAAGAAAAGATTAATCTTTGGGAGAGGTTGGTGTTATTGTTAGGCTATATTTGGAAGTTACATACATAGGGATGGATATGTTTTAGGTTTGATTTGATTAACTTTTGTGGGGCATAACTAACTACATTATTTTGCTTTGGAATCCTTTACATATATATACATGTGCACGTGTTGAAGATTATTCCATCATTTAATAATTAAAACTTTTTTTTTTCTTTTGAGTCAAACATCTGGTCTACCCTCTCTTGTCTCCTAACCCTATTCACATAAAAATATACAACAAATAATTATATCCGTCTCTCTACATATGAATGATTCAATTATCTTCTAGATAACTAATAAAAAAATTCTCTTGCTTTTCACCTACAAAAGATATTTCTAAGTTAACCTTTGTGAATATAATATTTATCTTGTGGAAATTATTTTTTTATTATATATATAATTATATTTTGTAACTAATTATTAGTAACAAAATAAAATAAATAGATCCTTAACTATTACTAACTTATATTAAGTTGAGTGTGAAGGACAAAAATATTGATTTTCAAATTTAAAAAAAGAAATTACAGACATATATATAAATACAAATTCATTCACTTACATGAGCTAAACTAAAAATAGAGTTTTTCAAATTTTAAAACGGTAAAAAAAAAAAAAAAAAAAAAAAAAAATATAAAATAAAAAAAAAAAAATTTTATTATTTATA
>Ga0214542_1008915_pt1 | contig 16093 bp, 10 predicted proteins | sample CNSS1metaG_FD_160096 | JGI IMG/M metagenome (GOLD analysis project Ga0214542, IMG submission 160096) | Root nodule microbial communities from cowpea collected in UCLA plant growth center, Los Angeles, California, USA - CNSS1 | ecosystem: Host-associated > Plants > Roots > Nodule | place: USA... | reverse complement strand
AAAATCAATTCTGTGTTCGTTGGGAGACGACTTAGGGTTACTTTACCCTTTCTATTTTCTTGACTACTATCTTAGCAATACTGAAGTTGCTATAGTTTAGTAGTATTAATTTGATCGCGTCAACGAAACACATGTATAAGCAATTAAGTGATGTCAACTATGCAAATACAAAGTTTTTGGGTTGGACTTCTCCTACCAACAAAATACTAACAACTAGAATTGTTGATCTAAAACAAACTATAAAAATATAAGGTAGCTCATAGTGATGAGAGACCTCTAGCTAAGGGAGCAACCACCAGAGCCATGACTAGGAGGATACAAGAAGATTGGGACTCATTTGAGCATGCAAGGCCCAAGTTGAAGTTTACATGGGCCAAGAAGGATGTGAAGACCTAGTCTAGGACTCTTTATTTGTAAATACTATATTAGGATTTAATTTTGGGTTTTGTAGAATAGGGTTATCTTTGGGTCATGTATTAGGCCTTGGAGGGCTTGTGGGCCTTGAAATTGTTTTGGACCAAAAGAGAATTGGGCCTACTTTGTAAGCCTTGTTCCTTCAAGGAGTCTAGGAGCAAGCTTGGCCACCAAGCTACACCTTGAGCGAATAGGAGTAAGCTCCATGTGACTTGCTTAGTTGGCAAGTCACACCTTTCCCATGCTCTCTTTTTCGCTTCAAATACCATTTCTTCTTCTTCTTCTCACAACCTTGCTTTTGTTCCTCCAACCTTCTCCATAGAAGTGTCCTTCATTTTGCATGGTTTCCTCTTGGTTCTCTCACTACAACATTTTTGGCTTTAGGCAACACAAAATTTATCCACAAATAAAAAAGTGTTGCCTAAACATGGAAAAGCTAACACTTTTATTGGTGTGGCTTAAAGAGTACCTAAGGCAACAATTTTCAAAATGTTGATAACTTATACCACGTTTTATTCAAATGTTGCCCTAAAAAGTGTGGCCTAATATATTAAAACATGACTTAAAATAAATTAAAAAGTTTAATTTTAACTAAAAATTCCTAGATTCTGAAAATTCCCAAAATTAAAATTTCCTTGAAAATTAAACATTGCGCCAAAACTAAAGACATATTGCTAAACCTAAACACATAGTCTAAGACACTAAAGCCATCTTCTTCCCATTTCCTTCTCTTGTTTCCCATCAATTTTTCTCTGAACCCTAACCCTGACCAAACCCAAAGCTTTAAGCACTCCCATTCAATCCCTTCCTTAAGCACAACACCAAGATAATCCATTCTCAACTGGACTCAATTCGCAGCAAAACCCTACCAAAGTTAGATTCCTCAAACTCTGATTTTCGATGGGAGGAGACCCCCTCCCTCTGCCGTCGTCATCCTTTGGTAATGACGGCGACCCTTTCGGGACCTGGTACGGCAACATCGACTACCTTCTAAACATCTCGACAATCGACTCCGCGTGCTGCCTCCTGATCTTCCTCTTCGTCAAGCTGCGCAGCGACCACCGCCGCATGTCGAGGCCCGCCGCTCTCTCCTCCAAGAGATGAAGAATGATAAAAAATCCAAATGGTATATAAAGATGAAGAGGAATGAAAGTGCAAGATAAATTGTATTTTTTTCTTTTTTGGAGAACATAATACTTTTTAATTAGTTGTAAACATTTTTACTTATGGAATTGTACATAATATTACAATATAATTTTGCAATATATGAAAATTTTCAATTCCATATATGTTAGAAGTGTCTTATTTAATCTATTTTATTTTATTTCTACAATTTTAATAGAATAAATATATTTTAATTAATACTATTCAAATAAAATTATTAATATTTCATTTAAAATAGTATTGTCTAAATGTATAGATAAAATTAAAATTATATTTTAAATTATTTTATATCATTCAATTTTTATAAGCCTTATTTTAAACAAATCTATTTTGTTCCACACTTTCATAAATGTGGCCTATAGAAATAAGCAACACGAAAAAAATTGTTGCATTATATTGGCCGAAAAACTGTTGCCTATTGGAACATTTTAGGCAACATTTTTTAATTGTTGCATAATAAGCAACGATTTTTGAATTTCCTGGCCTAAACGGAAAAAAATCGTTGCCTCTAGTATAGGCCACAGTCACCTATGCAACGACTGCAAATTCGTTGCCAATTTGTTGTCTAATCTTCAGGCCACGGTTTTTTTACTTTAGGCCATGGTTTTTGGTCCATTGCCTAAAGTCATTTTTCCTGTAGTGTCTCTTTGAAGATGGACTCGTCACATAGGGTGTGGAACTTTGTTGTAGATTAGTATTTATCAATGTTTAACTCTACAAAATATGATTACATATTTTTGTACTACCATGTTATATTGCATTGAATTTTCTTGAACATAATATCTTGTTGACATGGATTTATGAACACTTTCTAACCTTTTGAACATAAAATAACTATTTTGAAAAACACTTTTCTGAGTAACTTCTAAATACTGCTTTCTAGTATTATTGTTCTTGAAAAGTTTTTAAGTTTTGCATTTTGAACAATTACATACCACTTTTGCAATTTATTTTCTAATATTTGCAAAAATTCCTTTCAAATACGACAATCCAGAATAATTTCTTTTTCACAATACATTCTCTGGAACGCACTTTCCAAACTTTTAAGAGCACAACTTCCATATGTAATAATCTTAAAGATAATTTTTTGCCATTATTCCAGAATCCCAAATTCAGTAGACCATTTTGAACCTATTAAAATGGAACTAAACAAAACAAACATATCCTTTTACACTTTCTTCACTTACAATTTTTTTTACCCATTTGGTGTACTTTCCTAGGTAAAATACCAGAATGTGCAATTTTTTTATATTACAAGTTTTTGTGTATGTCATGGTGTGAGGAAGTGACTTCATAATAGTCAAAGTTGAAGTCGTGGGCTATAGTGACGACATCTGCAAAAAAAAAAAAATTGTGTCCTAAGGGCAATCTTTCCTTAGTGAAGTTGTGGACACTAGACCTAAATTCCATTTCTTTCTTGGCATTAGAAGTTTGTGTTGTGAACACGACTAGTAAGATGAAGTCGTCGCCGATTGGGACAACTTTCAATTTTTAATTTCCAATTGAAAGTCGTGATTTCAGAACATGTTTTTTTGGCATGGAAGTCGTGATCTATAAACACGACTTCTATTTCTTTTTTTAAACATATGATAGGAGTAAAAGATACAACCACATGACAACAAATCTGGCGGAATGTATGAAATTTGTTCTAAAGGGAGCGCGTTCCTTACCAAATTCCACTATAATTAAGACAACATTTGAAAGAACAAAATCCTGGTTTGTTGAACGAGGGTTGAAGACAAAGTCTATGTTACGATCAAGTCATCAATATGTTGAAGATATTGCTACCCTCCTAAAGAAAACTCCAAACAATCTGCGATGTGTCATGTCCAAAGGTATGATCGAGAAAATTTTAAAGTTAATGTTCAATAGATTCCCTCTCCCCACCAACACCAACCAATGTCTTACACGATTAGATTAAATGATTAGTGGTGTGATTATGGGTATTTCCAAGCACTTCGACTTCCTTGCCATCATGTCATAGTTTTATGTTCCTTTTCTCATTTTTCATTGTTGCCATTTGTAAGATCCGAGAAAGTTAAATAATTAAATAAATAATTATTTAATAAATACGGGTAATGGAATATTTATGGCATTTAATGCGGGAAATTAGAACAAGGAATAGTATTAGCTCAAGTGGTTGAGTGTACTTGGTTATTGTTCTTGTGGAAACAATAGTAAAGTATTAGGGAGCATAAATAATATCTTACCCAATCTTTGATTACTCGGGATGGATACTCTTCGATTTTGTTGGGTATGTCTTCATGTCCTATTATCGGATTGAACATTTTGGAGGTTACTTGCAGAAAAGGACTCTGACGATCAAGTCAGTGAGAGCTCTCAAAAGTCAAATCTTGTTTTGATATTAATGAATTGTGTACCTTTAATTGTCAGGGTCCACTTGTATTTATAGAGTATTAATCATATATTACCTAGCTTATGGGTTGGGCCTTTATTGGGCTCACTAGGCCTCCTTTGGGTTTATATGGGCCTTATCAGGGCTCAAATATCAAGCTTATGACTTGATTCTGGGAATATAGCTATTATTTCCTAAGTTTGGAGTAGGCAGCCCTTACTCATATATGATATGCTGAAAGTAGGAGGCTTTAACCGCTATGTATATATCATTTTCCTATATAGTTAATCAATGATTTATTCAGAATAAGACTATAGGTTGGCGACTAGGACCAGGTATCTATTTATACCGACCATGTCCGCCTAGTATAGTACAACTATTATGAAAAGACTTGGGTTCGAGTCCTGTTGATGCCATATATGTGTTAAATTAATTGTTTTATTTCTTTTGGAATATGTTTGACCATGGTGCGTGATAATATAATCCTAGATGTGTAAGAATTGTCATGAAACATGAATTGGTTGATTGGTTGTGCATTGGCTTGATAAGTATGTGCTTGTGTGTTTGAACCCTAGCTGACGCTAAATATGATCAAGAAACCCTAGCCATCATATGGAGCAGCTGGAAAGGCTGAGAAAACCTTATGTTAATGCCATTTGATGGCCATTAACGCATAAAATTAATTTTCACTTTTTTATTAATTAAATTAAATTAGGGTGGAAAAGGGGAGGAAGGTCTTGAGAGAGGAACTTAAGAACTGAATTTGGCATTGAAAAGAAAGAGTTTGGGCACTTAATAGCGACAGTATTGAAGGCTGAAAGCAATTGTGGAGAGGAGACAAGGGCTAAGGCAACAAGTGGATTAAGAGGAACTTTAAGCATCACCAAGAAAGCAAGGAATCCAGATTAATTGCATGACGTATGATATGAATTGTGCATGCTTTCCTCCTACAAAAGTTCAAATTTCTAGGTTTCTAGCATATTTTCTAAAAATTGCCTAGCGAGCCTTCAAAGCTGTCAGGCGACTCATGTTGAAATAACCCTGTTTTTGGGTTTCTACTATGAATCGTCTGGTGTTGATGAACTACCGCCAGGCAACGCATGCAGGTTTGGTATGTGTTTTTTGTTTGGTGGATTTCTGGGAAAATGTGTGCGTAAGTGAGGTTCTGGTAATCGTAATGTATGTTTTTGGAACTATTTATGGTCTGGATAGTCTCTGTGGGATATTCAATTGATGGATATAGTGTACGCATTCATAGAAGGGTCATGTGGAATTTGAGAAAGTTTCGGTAGCACGATTCTGGATTATAGTGAGTTGTGATTTTCTGTGAAATTGAATGCCATTTGAGTATATGTGAAGTAGAATGAGTGAAAGAATGTTGGTGGGCAAAATTGGGTGAGTAGAAGGGATTATGATGTTTAGGGCTCGAGTAGGTGTTGAGGGACTCTAGAAAATTCCCAATTTTGGATGCATCGCCAGCATGTCAAGGATGGCAGCGAGTGTTTTGTGATGCGAAGAAGTGCAAAAGTGGAGGTTTGTTGGGATTCCTTAGCGTAGGCAAGGATAATGTTATAATGGATAAAGTATGTGATAGTTATTTGTTAGTAATTATAATGGTGATTATAATTGAGGATGAACTTGAAATTAGTTTAAGGGCTGGGAGAAAAGAGAGGTTGCAGCTATTTGGTAAGAGATAGTTTGATTGTGACCTAAATTAGAAGTATGTTGATGTTATGTGTAATTCTTAGTAGTTGGATGGTACTTTGGCTTGATCACATGGTAAGAGTGGTTTCATAGGAGAACACTTAGCTATCCAAATATTGACTAGGTTAATGATAGGTACGGTGTGGTATAAGACTTGGGTTTGGGAAATACCAGGGAAGAACGAGCTTCTGTTTTAGAGTCTCTGGAAGTGGAAATAACCTTTGTTGAAATTCAAGAGTGGTATGTTTCGAATTGTGAGATATATATCCATAGGCCTATATATTGGTTTAGGTAATTATCTATGCATATTGGATGTTTGTAATCTGTGGTGGAACCATGGAGTGCCATTAGATTGTTCTGAAATGCGTATGGGGTGTTTAGGTTCTTTGGAACCTGTTCTAAAATGTCAAAAACCAGTAGCATTGACGCTACTAGTGTGGCGCCTAGTAACACGGGGTGAGCCACTAGGGAAGTCCCTAAAAAGCGTAGCGTCTGGTGATGAAGAGTGGACCGCTAAGCAATGGCGGACCCATATTATGACATAAGGGGGCCATGGCCCCCCAAAATTTTTTATACTTACATAATTTATTATATATTTTTAAATATATTTTTTTTAAATTAATATTTTTAATATATTTTGTATCTTATATTTTAAAATATATATATATTAATGCATAAGATATTTTTTTATTACCTACATTTATTTTTTAATTTGGCCTTTTGAATATTTTTATATAAAAATAATTATTTTCTTAATATTTTTTTTAAGTGATTACTTGTTTAATTTAACTATCTTTTTATTTAATTATTTTTCAAACTTAATCAATATAAATGAAAATAAATTGTAGTAAAATAAAAATTATTTATATTTAATTTATAATAATAATAATTTTATTATTTTTTATTATCATAAAAAAATAATGCAATTTGGTCTTATTTTTGTTAAATTTCCTGAATTGGATCAAGATTTTTCCATAAAAATTGAAGTTGTAAATAATGATGATTTTCTTTGTTGATATAACTAACATAATCTCATTATCAATTTTGATAAAAACTCCTTTCTTCCTTCAAAAAATTTAATAAAAATAATCAAATTGCATCAATTTTTCAAAAATCAGGACCAATTTGAGGTTAAAAAACTAGAGGATTAATATAAAATTTTTGGATGAAAAAATAGACCAAAAGATTAATTCAACCAAATGTCACAACCGAAATCGCGACGGGATGACAAACCAAAAAATAAAATTTGAAAAAAAGAGTTTTGGAGTCACCATAGTTATTATAGGAAACTATGGAAAACCATAAAAAAGGAGCAAGGTCTACGAAAACAGAGTTTGGGGTACGAGAGTTAATTATGCGTAGAAAAGGTGTTAGCACCCTACAACGCTCATCCTAAGACGATACCTTTAATTAAAATACAAATTGATGTTGTCTCCTTTAAATGTTTATTTTAAAACAAAAAAGTAAATAAATCAATAAATAAAGATGACAAAGAAAAATAAAGGAAACAAAAAAAAAATATTTTTTGGGCCCGACAAGGATTATGTATCTCCATTCATAAGGGAGAATCAGGGTCACGTAATTCTTTATGATTATTTTGAGAACTTGTTGATTTGATTGTTTTTGTATGTAAAAGTCTTCTTATGATTTTAGTATTTTGAAATATCAAAAGCGAATGTCATGTAGTGCGAGCGGTCAAATAGACACTAAAGATAAACAAAAAAAAAATATTTATATTCCTTATAGTTCTTTTTTTTATATACATTTTTCAGAAAAAAAAGAAAAGTTGTAAAATAAATATAACCCCCGAACAAATACTTAGAGGGAAAAAAAAAACTCTTGTTTCTTAAATTGTATATTTTCTATTTTTTATATATTTTAGCACTTAAATGTTATTATTTTTAATCATCATTTCATTTTATGTGGATTCAGCAAAGGAAAAGAAAAAAAATAAAAAATAAAAATAAAAATAAAAAGTGTCCCTCGAATATGAATCAAATGCATGCAAAAAAGTGAATTAATCTTGGCATTATTACATAATTTTATTATGTCATGCGAGAAGGGGGAAAAAAGCATGACTGCAACAAGGCATTAATCCATATAATTAACTTAAAACACCCCTACCCAGCGGTAAGACTCATCCACTTATGGCTTTATTCAAAAAACAACGTTACATTCTAAGCCCCAAAAAAAACATGCACTGGAAGTGAAACAAAGAAAAAAACCATCAATATAACCAAAATATCTTCATTTTTTACACATATCTCAACCTTGACAAGCATTGCCCCAAACAAACAAATAATCAAGCATTGAATCACTCACACCAAGGCATCCCGGCAAACATCGAAATAAATATAGTACTTGAAAACTAAAAGTCAGAATATCCATACGCGGAGATCAATTAAACAACAACACAGAATATAGCATCATTGATATGGCATTAACAATAAAAAGGGATAAGGCACAAAAACCTGACTTACGCACTTCGTAATCACTCACAAGCAAAAGAAGACCCAGACAAATGATGCATTGCGGTTCCAACACCTAAATCTGATTTTGAACACACGAACCTACTTTTTCGGTGTTGTCATAAAAAGTGAAAGTCTCGGTAGAGAGAGAGCCCAGATGGTGGATGTGTTTAGGGTTATCAAAGAGGGAATCCTTTTAATCTTTTTTTTTATGGGTTTATATACATAACAAATTAAATCTAAAGTAATCTCATAAAAAGGTCCGTCTTAATTACAACGAAATTTAAAAGGTAATAATTAGTCTTAAAATTATCACATTATGGAAATCAAATCACACAAAAAATCAGAGTAAAAAATCAAATCTGATAAGGACAAATTAATTATAATTAAAAAAAAAAAGATATTCTTGAGAAACATATTACTATTTTCCTCATCTGGAAAAGGAGGTGTCATAAAACCAGAACACAAAATCAGAGTAAATGATTCTAAATATTAGAACAGATTTTGTTTCTAATTATTAGACTTACTTCTTGAGCTGGATCCGAAACGACAAAGCATAGAGTGGGGGTGAGCAAATTAAATTTTGGGCTGCCATTAGTTGCAAGAAAAAACTGTGTGGGTGTACAGAGTATTTTGGGCTAAAATAGAACAAAGCCTCAAAAGAAAATACATAAAAGATTAAAACAATCTCTCTTTTATTTTTTATTTATTTATTTATTATTATCCTATTATTATTATTTAGACAAAGAAAAACTTATTTACTTTTTTTTATTTTTTTATTTTCTTAAAAAAACAAAATATTATTATTTATTTAGCTTGACGAAATTGGGTGTTGACACCAAAATTTTGGCATCCCCAAAATTTTGGCTCAAGTTCCGCCAGTGCCATTAGGTGATAGCTAACCAAAACAGTGGGGCTGGGGAGATATGCGCCTGGCGACAAGAGACTTCCACCAGGCGGTCTGCAACGGATTTTTGGCTAGCGGCGCTTAGGCAGCACCAGACGATAACGTAGGGGACAAGGAGTTGTTCCAATGGTTTTTGTTCGCGATCTACAAGGCTCGAGATGATACCTCAAGTATGGAATTTGATGAAGCATTCCTTGAGTTGTGGCTCGAAATGACATTCCTTGAGTTATGGCTCAGAATGAAGGGTAAACATGTGGTGATCCCGGGTTGTGACCTGGTGATATTGGTAACCGATGTGAGTGTGCGAGTTGTGGCTCGTATGGAGGGTCTCCACTTGATTGGGCAATCATAGGTTGTGGCTAGTGGTGTTGCTAATCTTGTGTCGAGAGTAGGACTTGTGGTTCATATTGGGAACTCCACCTAGCGTTACGGATGGTGGTTCGTAACATGATTGTCCCGCATGTGTATCTACGAGTTGTGGCTTGTGGATGGGGGAACCACGAGTTGTGGCTTGGCAGCAAAAGATATCTTAAGGTCATCATCTGAGGAGGTAGAACGTGGATGGACATGGTGGTGGCCATGCTTTCTGAAATCGGAGGATGGAGTTTCTTCGATGAGTGTGTGTGTGTGTGTGTGTAATCTTTATTTGTGATTATGTATATATTTGTGTTGTCCTATTTGCTTGTGTTTGACGATGATCGTGTAATTCGTTACATGGAAACATGTGATGTTGTAGGTGGTGCTGGTGAGGCATAGGAGAGGGGCAACATGGGATTTTTATTGTTATGCTTTACATCTACCTTTTTGTAAACAGATTTTATGTTTTGAATTATAGTGCGTTTAATAAAGTTTAAATTTTCCTGCGTTTTAGGAAAGAACGTGGATATTAATTGTGGTTTTATTATCATATCATTTTATTTTATTTAAATTAGTAATATTCGACCAAGATGTTACAACATTTGTTGATCCTGTGTACAGTCTCCATACAATTAACAAGGCTTATCAAGTTTAATTTCATTGGGTCAAAAACCAAGTTTATTGGTCTATTTATACATGATCAAATTTTATACTAGACCCTAACATGCGTCGTAAGTCATTTGGAAGGTCAACCACACCTCATTTCCATAATGAAATGGATGAACCAATTCATACTCTACCCTAAAAAATTGTTTCCTACATTTGTTACCTCAAAAAATTACAAATTTTATCCATTTCATACTCTACCCTCACTCACCGCATCTTTCTCCCTTTAATTCTTTTAAAAACACATAAACAAAGTACACCATTAATAGATATCCTTGTTTAAAAACAAATAGAAGTCATGTCCACAAATCACGACTTCCATGACAAAAAAAAAAAATGTGTTCCGAACTCCAGACTTTCAATTAGAAATTAAAAATTGAAAGTTTTCCCCATTGGTCATGACTTCTTCTCAAGAGTCGTATTCATAACACATGACTTTTGAGGAAAAAAAATGGAATTCATGCCGAGTGCCCACAACTTCAATGAGGAAAGTGTGATCTTGAGACACGATTTTTATTTTTCTATGGATGTCGTAACCAAAGCCCCCGACTTCTACTTCGACTATTATGAAGTCGCTTCCTTAGACCACGACTTACCCCAAAACCTGTAATAAAAAAAATGCCCATTCTAGTATTTTACCCGAAAAAGAACACCAGGTGAGTAAAAAAACCTCACTTACACATACATACCTTAAGCTAGTCTACTTCGAAACACCACCACCAAAGCTTCCCAAGCTACTTCTTGCAAGCTTGATGGAGAAAGACAATAGCCAAAGAACAATGTGGGAAGAAAAAGAAGGTTTGAAATAAAATGCAAAGAGATAAAATAGATATTTCAAAACTTATGGAAGTGTATGTAGCAAATAAGGGGATGAGGAAGCAAAAGCCTTAACTTCAACAACTTCTCTGCCTTTCTCCCTATAAGCTCGACCCAGTTTGTTGTTCTCCCTCTTTTTCTCTCTTCTTCTTTGTCAAACCTAGGGATGTTAAAAAATTTTGTACTCACAGGTATTCGCAGATAAAACCCGCAACGGGTAGGAAATGAATATTGTAAATGGATATCCGCGGGTAACGGATACGGGTATTTTTAATACTCGCATATTAACGGGGCAGATACGGGTATCATAGTATCTGTACCCGTGGATACCCATACCTACTATACTCTAATTTAAATTAAAAAAAATAAAAATAAAAATAAAAACATATTTAAAATATTAACATATTGGTTTTGAATGAGTTATTTTTTTATCAATTAGTTTTTAAAAAAATCATTTCTTTGTAAACTGTCATTCAACACTATTTAAATGGGTTATTTGGACTTTGTTTAAAATTTATGAATGTTATGTATTGTATTTTATTTGAATGTACGATTAATATGTTGTTAAATATTTCTTTTTATTTTTTTAAAATACTCATGGGTACCCGTGAAAATCTGTGGATATTAAAAAATTATGCGGGTACCCGCATAACGGATACCTGACAAATATGGATAAGACTACGGAGCGTATATTTAATCAGCAGGTAGGGTACAGGAGAGCTACTACACGTACCCTACCTGTCCTGTTGACATCTTCAAACCCTTATTGAACTTGTTCTCTTTTATTTCTCTCTCCATTCCTTTCTCTTTCTGGACTTTGGACTTTTTGTTTTGTTTATGCGTATTTGGATCGAATGAATGAAAGACCGTGATTGCCATTCTAAAAAATATATTTAGTTAACTAGAGAAACATATGAATAAACATCCATAAACAATCAACCAATCATAATTCACCACTCAATCCCCCGTAACAACACATTTTATTCTTTCTTTGTATTTCTTTGTCCTTCCATGGAAGGCTAAGCTTTTTGGATTGATTATATTTGGATTTCATAGTTAATTTTGAGGTTCTTTTCAATTCAAGTATTATTCTTCAATTTTTGTAAAACAAAGTTTATTTTGTTTATTATTTTTGAATTATGATTTATGCTTCTAATATTGTTTTTAGAAAGCTTGTTGATAATTTAATTAGAATTCTTGATAGTTTTCTTGATTCTAATAACCTTTACTTAATTCAAGAGGTATAAGAATAAAACCTAACATGTATTAAAACCTCAATCAAAAATTAAAATTTAGAAAAAAAAATAAAGAAAAATTAGAAAATTGAATTCAAAAAAGGAAAGAGAAAATAAAAAAGGGAAAAAGAAGAATGAAAAAATGAAAAAAAAAGGGAAGAAAAGAATGAAATTATTAATTAATTAATTTGCTGTTTGTACCACATTTTTTGACATCAAATCCTTAATTCCCCCTATACACCATGTACTAATAATTGGATTCTACCCATATTACTTGCTGCAGCCTTTATTTCAATGCACACACCTCACTGTTTGTTACTTTGGGCTGAGCAGCTTCTACTTCATACACCCACGTTTCCTCTCTCTTCACCACATTGGGCTCTTTAAGTTTCATGAGCTGGATTCTCTGACTTGTTGCACCCCATTTTTATTCATTGCACAACCACTTTCTTTTGGTTTCGGTTGTACTATGATTTACTTCTTTACAACTATCATTTTAGCCATGCACTCCCATTTTTTATTATTCCATTAAACTCCACATTTCACTCACAAACCCTCATTTCTTTTTTCTTTTACTCTTGAAGGTTTTGGGCTACTGTTTTACTCTTTACAACATTTATTTCACTTTTTATAAGTTTTGGCACTCCACTTTTTTACATGCACCATTTTTCTAAAAACATTAAAAATATATAAGAAAATGAAAATATAAACTAGTTTTTTAGTTTGGCGTTTGTCGAGCTCTCATATTGTCCTGTACCTTCTCCAAAAATATAAAAAAATATAAAAGGTTGAAAAAAAGCATCCTACTCAAATAGTTTTTTTCTTAAAACATCGTGATCTTTGATTCTTTTATCCTAAATAAAAATCGTAGGAACCAGGTCAGTTTTTATCGAATTTACATAAAATAAATAAAAAAAATTCAAAATTATTTTCTAATAATTTTTTATCTAAAACTACGTAAATCCAATATTTCATTATAAATGAAAATACGTGAGAAGAATGATTAATCTTTATTGGACTAAAAATTTTAAAAAATATTTTTGTTCATTTGTATAACATCATGTTTTCGAGAAAGATAAATATTTTGAAAAAATCACGTCTCTTTTGCATATTAAATTAAAAATATCGTTTTAGAATGATCATTCTTATCCGTAATCTACTTTCAAACCCAAAATTCGATTTTGCAAACTACGCTTAATCTTCACGGTTTTTCATAACTTTTCAGAATAAATTAAGACGGTAATTCTAAAAACAATGTTTTATATTCTTTGTATTATTGGAATTTCGGTTACGACAATCAGATAAAAAGAAAAAGTTAAAAAAGAAATGGAAAAAATCTAATAATGTGATAAGTATGGTGTATAAATGAATGATTTTAAAAGTTGTAATCCAAAAGGTGTATGATGCAAATATGACATGTTCGGTTGCACGACTAGATTTTGATCTCAAAATCAACTGTATTATTTAAAAGAGTTAAATTGGTGAAACATTATCACTATTGCTCAGGTTAATAGATTTTGCAGTGGTCACATTTTGTTACAAAAACTTTGATTTTCAAATTAATGCAAAATGTGAGGATGAAAAGCCAAAATGGCAATTAGGAAAATGAGAAATAAAGCTGTCAAAATAAAGCCTATGTACAAATAGATATTTCCATATTATATTGTAATAAGATTGATTTGTATGGTTGAATTGAATGATTAATAAATACCAAGTTTTTTTTATGGGTTTGGTGAATTTTAATTATTTATACTCTTCTATGTAAATATACAACATCTATCTATTGCACATATTTATATTTTCTTGATAGATAGAAATGATAAATAATATTAAAATATAATTAATATGTTAACTTACATTTTGTTTCGGTCTAACAAAAATCATAAAGTATTATATTTGTATTATTCTCAAACTCAAAAAAATCAAGTTAATATAAACATTACTAAAGTCTAAGTAAACAAAAAACACATCATAAATGCATTACTTATATTTTTAAAGTAAAAATAAACCTAAATAAAATAAATTTAGAACTATTCAATCCCAAAAGAAAGTGAGAATCACAAACTCTATTTGTAGATAGTTTAATTTTTTTTTCTCTTACCTTTATTTCCATCTTTTAAATATCTTAAATTCTTACATATTCTTTAGTTTTAAATTCACAAAGGCAAATTAATATAAATACCTACACAAAAGTTCAAGTAAAGATAATAATAATAATATAAATATATATTAGATATTTTTAAAACATAAAAAATCCATGTTAAAAAGTTTAGATTTATTTGAGTCCAAAAGAATGCAAGAATCAAAATTTGTATCAAAATATAATTAGTACGTTTGTTCTTACCTTTTGTATCAATCTTATCAAGACCCTAAGCTTTTACATTTGCTTCAATATCAAAGTCACAAAAATAGGTTCACGTAAACACCAACACAAGTCTTAATAAAGGTAAATGAGCTTTTAACAACGGTTAAAAGAGAGTTTCAAATATGATCCTAGAACTTCCATTAATTCAGTTGTCAATGGAAAATCTTAAGGGAATTATGGCTCCCTATATTTTTTAAAATTTATTAAATGTGTATATAGAAAATTTTTAATATTTTTTTAAATTTTCAAATTATATGTATGTAGTATATATTGAGAATGGATAGAAATTAAAGTAGGTATCTTTTTATTTCTCTTATAAAACCCAACATTTAATTTTAATAAATAATAAAACATAAAATCAAATATAGTAAATAATAAAAATATTTATTAAGATATTTTTTTTTACATTGTCTTTTGAGTTTCTCACCAATTGTACTCATGTCTTACTCTCACATGTTTTCTTTTTGTTTTTGAAGAAAAAAATAAGTTAGACACAAACTCAGTATTTTTTTTCTTTCATTTGTTGTCTTCCATTATCGAAAGAAAATAGGCAACTAAGTTTTATCTCACTTGATAGGATAGTGAAATATAACTTTAATAGTTAGCATTATTTTTTTATCTCATGAATCTTTATATATTCATTCTTTATGAATAAAGAAGAAAAAGTAATGTATTATGTGTCGTTTATTTTTTTATTAGATTATGATTAATTTATTTTTAATCTTAATTTTTTTTAAAGTATATTGATGAATAATCAAATAATAGGTTCATTTTTTAAAAGTAATCTATGAAGATGAATTTCTTGCCAAAAATATGATTATTTACATTGAAAAAGAAATAGCTGAAAATTTTAGTTATGATTCAATTATCGATGAGTTCAAAAATATGAAAGAAGGAAAGATAATTTTTTACATGTGTGATTTCTTTTATAGATATATTCATACTAAATTGTGTATTAATATTTATTGTATGGAAGATGCTAACTCGAGACACTAGTTAGGAAATAATTAATAATCCTTGATTTCATTATTTTTACATTAAAAACTAGAATAATTAGCTCTATTAATTAATAATGTTATAAATTCATAAATACCTTTCGAATTTTTAAGCAATATTTCTCTAGCAAAAAATAATCTCGTTGGAATTTCTAAGGTCTTTGCTAAAAAACAAGAAAAAAATATCTATTTGACATTTGAAGAATCTCTTAGTGAAAGTTTGAAAAAGGTTTGAAAGGTAGGTCTTTAATTTTTGCAAAAGGAAAAAATCTCTTTGAAATTTCTAGCAACATTAAAATATACTTATTTTATTATTTAATTCATATTTTAATTATTTTTTTGTAAATATTTTAGATATTAAACACTATTTTTTGTTAGTTTTTCTGTTAATTTAAACTCTTTCATGTTTAATCATATTTTAATTTTTAACAACATTAAAAAAATTATTTAATTATTTTTAAATTTTTTATTAGTGAGCATCAAATAAATAATAAACATAGTTATACAATACTGTCGCAGCGGAATCGCGACGGGAGGGCGAATCGAAAAAAGAAATGGGTTTAAAAAAGATTTCGGAGTCGCCACCATAGTTATTCTGGAAAACTATGGAAAACCATAAAGATAATACAAGTCTGCGAAAAAACCA
>Ga0214542_1008914_pt1 | contig 16094 bp, 11 predicted proteins | sample CNSS1metaG_FD_160096 | JGI IMG/M metagenome (GOLD analysis project Ga0214542, IMG submission 160096) | Root nodule microbial communities from cowpea collected in UCLA plant growth center, Los Angeles, California, USA - CNSS1 | ecosystem: Host-associated > Plants > Roots > Nodule | place: USA... | reverse complement strand
TTGTCCAAAGCACCAGGCGCACCATGGCTGTCATCAAATCTTGGAGGAAAGGAACCTCTACCAGATTCTCGGAAACGTGGAGGAGGCTGATTAATTGGCTTCCTACCTCTCAAAGGCCTACTTGGAATTGAATCTGACAACCTCTGTTCAACATTATATGCCTCATGGATTCGCTTGCCACCATTGTCTTCAAAACTTGAGTCCGACTGTTGACGAAGAAAATCATCACGTTCCCCAGTAGAATGTTTGCTTCTGCCACTGAAATCATCGGAAAAGCTAAAATGGCGCACAATCTCAACCCATGGTGGCAGATGTTGTTTGGAACGTGAAAGAGAAACTAGTTTTTCAATCCGGGAGGAGGATAAGAGTTTATGAATCCCCCTTACAGATGCTGCCATATGAACCTGTTCATGAATTGCAGCAATCATATAGTTAACAACATCACCAAATTAAAGAATAAACATAGAAAAAAGGATAGGCATGCTGATGGATACCGAGATGATCAAATTTAAAACAAATTAACACATCAATCAGTTGGTAATGGAAAAAGGAATGAAGTGATATTATCATTATAAAGTATCCGTAATTTACCATCTGTCTTGTATTCACTATTCAGCCCCCTTCAACTAGTATTAAGTGAAAGCAACTCCCAAAATCTACAAGCCACCTAAATTGAACGAAGAATAGAATTAAATCATCCGACAGAGGCAATTATCAAACCAGGAAATGATAAAAAAAAAAAAAAAAACGAAACCAATGTCAATGCTAAAAATGAAACAAAAAGTATAGAGTAATATTGCAAAGCGTAGAAAAATGTAAATTTTCACTTTCGTTAGTGCAAATACACAAATAGTGCAAGTAAGCATTCATAACCGAAAACAATGACGATAAAATCAGAGTAAGAAACTCCGAAGGAGTATAATATGTACCGAATCGCGCCATAATTTAGCCCTGAAGAAGTGTATTGGTGAGCGGTGAGTGATTGTGAAGAAAATGAGAGGTGGAATATGGAACTCTGCATATTGCATACCCTAACACCACGAGAAAGAAGACAGCGTCGATGGACTGCTGGGCCTGGGCTTTTCTCCAGCCCGTAACCTCCCTTCAAATTTAACATTTTTTTTAATAAAACCAAAGTTTTAAAATTCATTTTTTTTCACTCTTATAATTTAGTTTTATTACATTGATAAAAGTAATAATTTACTTTTATTTTATCATAAACATGAATAACTCTTTTAGGAATATGTTTCATTCTTTTAAACTATTTTATGAAACAGTTTTTAAAGAATAAGATTTAGGAAATAGAATGAGACGCAACAACAGTTAAAAAAAATAGAAGATAAAAACTAAAACAACTCAAATATGTACTTATTTTAGTTTTATTTTAGTTTTAAGTTTTAAAAATATATTTATGTTCAAAAAATATTTTTTTCAAATGGACTAGTTTAAATGTAAAATTCTCACGTGTAAAATTGCAAATTACGGTTATACTAGAAAAAAAACATATAGGAGAGAACTTATAATGAGAAAACAATTATTTTCTCATTATATTAATATTTTAATATGTTTCAAATCGAGTTGTTGATTTATAATTATATTATCAAAGAAAAATATATTTTAATCTATTTTTTTATTATTTTTAATTTATTGTTTTAATTATTATTAAATTATTTTTTTATATTATTTTTAGTGATGTGATAATAATTTAATAGTGATAAAGTCGTGAGTTAAAATATAAAAAAAAAAAGAAAAAAGGTGGGTTATAATAGAAGTGGGCAAATGCTGAAGATATTATTTTCATTGCTGGGTTATATTTAAAGTATGACTGTCAATAGATAATAGATTCGTAGTAATCTCATTCTGGAATGTTTGGATTTTTGCGATGCACAGAGACACATTCAAGAAACTGCCACCTGTATAAAAAAGTGCGTGACGTGTCTGAAAAACAAGACACGTACCTCAAAATACTGGCCACCTTGTTCTATATAGCGCCACCTTTGCTAACTGTGTAATCAATCATAGTTTCCATCCAAGTTCCCTCACAATGTTAAGAATGGAGCCTGAAAGAAAAGCTTGGATCTTGATCTTCTTCCTTACCATTTCCCTGTGTGGGGTGAAAGCATCAAGTGAAGGTCACCATGGCGAGCCTCAAGAGGGTCCTGTGGTGAAAAAGGATCAGAGGAGGACATTACTTGCCACTGAGTTCGGACAGATAACCGCCCTTGACATCAAGGAAGAACCAGACAAACTTCCCTACCATCTTCAGTTCATCACATTGGAGCCAAACTCGCTATTTCTTCCTGTGCTTCTACATGCAGATATGGTATTTTATGTTCATACAGGTAATTGTCTACATTCTATTCACATCGTATGCAAGGTTTTCTTCCATTGTTGTACTCGTTATGACTTTTGCGCGATATGTAATGTTATGGAAAAGTGTGAACTAGTGTGAATTCGTGATGCGATTCTTGATATTTCAGAAAATTAGAACAGATATGGTATGGCCGCCGACACCTTTTTAAAAACCTTGGCCATACTATGCTCATGACCAAACGAGTGTTTACTTTCCGATTACAACTTGCATAATACATTAATTATCAATCTTGTTCATAGTGGAACATGCATAATATTGTGGTATACACAAATTAATGTCAACATTCTCATCGCACTGTGGCTTCAGGGAGTGGAAAGCTGACTTGGGCACATGATGATGATACTGGCACGATCCCTTTACGCGAAGGAGATCTCTGCAATCTCGTTGAAGGATCTGTTTTCTATATACAGAGCGACTTAGAGGCTGAGAGAAGGAAACTGAGGATCTATGCAATGTTAACCAATACAGAAGACAATACTTTTGTAAGTGCTACACATGTATTCTTTTTCATTGAACTTACACAGAAAGTTAAGTTTTGTTTGCTGTTATTCGTGTTAATTGTTAACCACGAATGCAGAATCCATCGATCGGTGCTTACTCAAGAATCGACCAACTGGTCAAGGGCTTTGATAAGAGAATCATGCAAGCAGCTTTGAAGGTATTGCTTTAGCCACACACTGTGCAACCGTTGAAATACATAACGTAATAAATCTGTCTTTTATAGGGATTGTTGTGTACTAACGACAAAACTACAAATTATGAATTTTGAAGGTACCAGATGATTTGATAGAAGAAATCGTCAACAAGAAAAATACCCCAGCTATAGTGCATGCGGATTCAAAGAAGACGAATATTGTCAAGACACTGGAGGCTTCGTTTCTTAAAAATTTTGTAGGTGTTGGGTCCAACTCCAACAAACTCGAAAAATACAACATCCTTAATCATGACCCTGACTTCAAAAATCGTTATGGTAGTAGCGTAGCAGTGTCCAAAAGGCAACTAAAGTCATTGAAGCGGACGAACATTGGATTTCTGATGGTGCATTTGAACGAGGTTCGTGATTATAATATTAACTAGGACCAAACTATTTAAACACGTTCGGTTCTTAACAGGTTTTGGAACGAACAGTTTTTACAAACCGATCGAACTGGTTTTTATAATTGTGCATGCTTATGTTATGAAGTTGTATGAAAATTAATTTCCAAACTATAAAATTGAAGGGATCAATATTGGGGCCTCATTGGAACCCGAAGGCAGCAGAGTTGGCAGTGGCAGTAGAAGGGAAAGGCATGGTCCGAGTGGTAAATGGAAGCAGCACTGAAGATGAGACAGAAAGCCAAAACATGAGGTTTAAGGTTAACGCGGGTGATGCTTTTGTGGTGCCTAGGTTTCATTCAATGGCTCAGATGGCATTCAACGATGAACCGTTTGTTTTTCTGGGCTTCAGCACTTCAGCAAAGGACAACCATCCTCAATTTTTGGCGGGAAAAGGATCTGTGCTTGACAATCTGGACAAGCATATACTGGCTACCTCTTTGGGTGTAAGTGACAGAACCGCTGAGGAACTTCAGCGTTCTCCAAGAGATGCCATCATTTTCGGGTGCAGCTCCTGCGCAGAGGAAGAGGAGAATACAATGGAGGAGGAAGAAAGGGAGAGGAAGAGAGAGGAGGAGGAGAGAAAGAGAGAAGAAGAGGAAGAAGACAGGAAGCAAGAGAGAGAGAGGGAGAGAGAGGAAGAGGAAGCCAAAAGACAGCAAGAAGAGAGGGAAAAGAAGCGTGAGGAGGAGGAAGAGAGAGAGCATGAAGAAGGTGGTGGGAGAGGGAAAGAAAGGGAAAGGAAAGAAGAGAGGGAGAGGGAGGAAGAAGAAGCTAGAAGGCAACAGGAGAAGAGGGAAAAGAAAAGAGAGAAAGAAAAAGGAGAAGAAACAGAAGACAAGAGAGAGCAAGAAAAGGAGCAAGATCAAGATAAAAGGGAAGGGGAAGCGGAAGCAGCAGCACAGAAGGAGCAAGAACAAGCTAGAAGAGAGCAAGAAAAGAGAGAGAAGAAGCGACAGGAGGAAGGACAAAGGGAAGGAAAAGAAGAAGAAGATCCGACATGGTGGGAGAGACCGAGGAGAGAGAAGGGGAAGAGATCATCATCAGAAGAAGAAGTAGCAGAAGAGGAGCAAGAACAAGCCAAGAGACAACAAGAAGAGAGGGAGAAAAGAAGAGAGCAAGAGGGTGATGCTGATCCCTTTGAAGGAAGGAGAGCTTTGAAAGTCAGGAACGTTTGATTTCGTCTTAAGTATTTGGCTCTAGCTCGTCCTATGTATTACAATAATAAGAGCTTTTTTTGTTTTTGTCTTTGTTGCCTTTAGATCCGTTTGTGTTTTATGCCTGGTTGTTAAGGTTGAAGACCAATGTTTCATGAAGCATGCTGATGATGATATGAATAAGCTTAGCTACTTCAGACATGAGCATGGATTTATAAAATTACCCATCCTAACAACTTTTACGTATTAAAATATGTTATTCATATAATTTTAGAACAAAACCTATCATAGTTAATTTAGACAAGATGATATTAATGCTAACTACCGTGTGGAATCTTTATTTTGAGTTTTATCTATATTTAATTTTAACAATGTTATAACTATTTCTTATACATAAATATTTGAAAGATTTTTTTTGTTTTTTAAATAGAGTTTCAAAATCTTGAGCAAGTTTGCGTTAGACTTTCAAGTTATATTTGGATCAATGGAAACAGAATAGATAAATAAAAAGAAAATTGAAAGTAGTAAACTGAAATAGTGAAATATAATTTCTATTTATCATAAATAAAACAAAAGTTCAATATATTCCTCTTATGTAAGTGACAGTGACAGAAAGATAAATGCAAAGAGATATTTCTATTAGGTATTATCCTCATTTTACACACATTTCATTCTGTCAAAAAGGAAATACAAAATTAAAGATAAATAATGAATGAGATTGAATAACTTTCATTGGTTTCCATTTTGCCAATTTTAAACATTGGAACACAATACTACTACATTTCATTCTCCTCCACCAAGCATAGCCAAGGAACAACAGTTGCATGCGCCCAACGAGCACTCAATAAACCAAAAGAAAAGTACCATACTTTGCACACTGCTCAAGCTCAATTTACTAAATTCTGTGCATAGGTTTTCTCGTTCAGTTCATAATATTTAATTGACAATTTCATGGATTGACCAAGAAAAATATAAAGAAAGCCGTTTAGTTGTCTTTTCCAAATTCTTACTGTATACAAAGAAAGGAAGTAAACCCGAAACGACCCTTTTGTAGTAACAAGATTTACTAGGGTAGCAGGGAAACTCAAGTTTGAGAATGCAAAATAGGAGTTCATTGAGTTTGAAAAGTGAATGGCCATGTAGAACAAAAATGAGACTACGTGAAGATGGCCAAAAACTCACTCGCTAAGTGAGCCAGATATGTATGAGACAACAACAGTAATGTCATCAAGTTTGCCACCATAATAACGGAAGCCAGCCTCCTGAGCAGCAGTAGAAAATGGTGTCGGCCTGCTCGGGTCCAGCGCTCTCTGACGAGCCAGTGCTGCTATCTTCTGAGCAGTTACTTGGGGCTCTAGTCCAGCCCTAATTGCATGTACAACAACTGCAGTGATCTCACTATTGTACAGATTGTCAAATAAGCCATCTGTTCCAGCAATGACTACATCTCCTGAAGCAACGGGTATGGTAAAAACCTGAATACATTATAGCAAAAAAATATGCTGAAATTCTTTTACTTTCATAAAGTCACATAATTAAGAGAAGAACATTAAACTTCATCTACCGTTAGGCATCTTAAGGAATAATACTAGCACCACATTGAAGGGAGAAACGAAAAAATGGTCTATTAGACAATATATTTGCTTGGTATAGGTGGATGTGGAAAAAATAAAATCAGAGCTGCAAAAAACATGAAATGCAGATCATCTTACAATCGACCACTGGAGGGAAAATGTGAAAAGGATGACAACTGGGTGCACTTTATTCTCATTTTTCACCCCTTCTACCAAGTACTGTTTAACAAAAATCAAAATCTCTCAATTTTCACACCTCTCCATAATTTCCACCTTTCCTACCAGCATGCCCAAGTTTCCCCACGAAATATTTGCACAAAAATAACTACACAAATAAGCCTTTATTATCCCTGCTGAACGTGAACGCAAAGCCAAATAAAACAAAATCCCATTAACAATGTTGATGAGTGTACTTTACCTCCGCAGAGCTGGGTAGATCACCTCCATAGCCACTCTCCAACTGATATGTGAAATTGAAGTCATGTTGTTGGACAGGGGACTGGAAAATGGTGCATCCATCTCTAACCACAATAAATCCACTGTCGCCCAAATTAATAGCATGTAGTCCCTGGACCAAGAAACCAACAACCAAGAATGAAAATAAATCAGTTTGTTACATTTTCCTTTTATACCAGCTCAAAAATGTAGTCCACCAAATTTACTAGTAACAATAACTTTACTCGCTGCGAATGAGGTAGCTTCAGTCCATCAAGTGGCAGCTAAAACACCAATCGGACATTATATAAAAGAACTTGAGACTTAAGAGCTGTTTATAGAATATTTAAGAAAAAGTATCAGCGCACATGATCATATCTATGCTATTATTGCAGAGCAGAACGCACCAAATAATAAAGAAAAAGCTGGTTAGAAGTCCCAGCATGCTTTTAAGTCCATAAGCTGAAGCAACTTATCTTTTGACTTTAAAATAGCTTGGTGGGAGACATGTTCAATAGGAAAGTTATTGTAATCTTCAACCCAATTTGATACTGTACACAATATTACTTCAAATGGCACGCATTTCTATACAGGATAACTGTTGGCATAATGCATTATACCAGACAACAATTTCCAATATACCGGGGACAGGTAAAATTGTAGAAAACTTTAATGTTGATGCATTAGAGAACAAAAGAAAAACACCTAATATTCAGTAGGCATAAAACATGGATGATGTTTAAGTTCACTCACAAGTGGACAAGACTATTCTTCTTTACAAAGTTCAGAATGAGAAAATGGAATACCTTATCAGTAAGGGCAACAATACAAGCTGTTGATGAACCCTTAGCCTTTGTATTTGAATGAGCCTTCTCTAACACCCTTGTTGGATTAAAAGAACCTTGGGGCTCCTCTTGAATTGCTCTCACTGAATTGGATATAAGTTCCCGGGAAAACAGTCCTGAATTAACACCAACGTCAGCCCAGCCACCCACACCATCAGCAACACCAATTGCATGTTCATCTGCGCAAATAAAATGAGCATCCTCTCCTCCTGTCTCCTCCTTATCTGGATGCGGTAGATAACATGATCCTGACAACATCTTCAAGGTCTTGCCACCAACAGTAGTTCTGAAATTAATAATCCCCAATACTCTAGATAAGTATCAGCTGTCAGAAATATAGATAATTTTGTAAGTATAATCTTCTACTAACAACCTATTAGCAAAATTTGACTCATGCCAAGCTTCATTCATGGAAGTGAATTTGATATCACATTATGTTATTTAAAAGCAATTCATGCAGAAACAGAATTCAGAATAAAAAGAACATGATCACGTACTCGTCAGGTGAAAAAGAGGAATTTGCAAGCTGTTCATCGGGAGGGCTGCCATCAAAAGAGACAGCACGAGCAGCCCCAGCTGAGGGGCAGGCAGAAGAAGAGGTAGAGAAATTCTTGAGCCATGATCCATGAAGCAAACTGAAATCCCGGATCCTCCAATTACCATCAAAAGTAGAACTACCAAAACTCAAAGAACCAAACGAAGGTTGTGGTCTCCTTAGATTCCCGCTACCCCTTAGGCAGCCTTTAAGATTTTTGTCTTTGAAGGACACAACAGCAGGCTTTGTGAAGTCTTGCACACTAGCACAACCTGAGATTAAACCATTAACATAAACATCTCCCAGCACAGCATTGCAATGGGAAGCAGTAGCCATTGATTTTGGGATAAGCGTGTGGCTTGAAGAGCAATGAATTGAACCGGGCAAAAAGAAAGTTGAATACAGTGAACAAAGAGACAACCCTGAACTTCTATACAAGAATGCCGGTACCCCTTGTTGCCGAGTCAATGCTTCCCGAATGCGACAGTAAATGGTAGCATTCGGCCTTGAGAAAATGCCAGGCATCATCTTAATCCCTTGTACCAAACGACTTTAATTCAGTTTCCCCCTTGAAGAAGAACGTGGATCCTAGCCTGTGATTTGAATTAAAAAATAGCATTCCTTTTTCAGCCTCCCACTAAACCTTACTATGGAGGAAATGAATCGCACCCAGATTCTGAAACATTGAAATTTGAACAAATATTATTCAAAGCTTCCAACTTCACGGAATGAAGCACGCCACCAGATTGTAAAGAATAGGTACTAAATAATCGGACCAGAAGAGAATACACGAAGTGAAGGGTTCAGCAATAACGAGAGAGCAAAATCAAATTGATTGAGACAAAAGGAAAAATACATGAGAATTGTAAAGAATAAGTTTGAAGAATTAAATTGATTCTTACAGGTTACGAAATCGCGCTTTTGTCTTCCGTTGTGGGTGTCTTACTTGTGCCCAGCTCCACAAAAACCTAAAAAGTGTGGGGACACAGTTTTAAGTTTAACGCTATCAAATTCCACTCCCTCTTTTTTTTTTTTTTTTTTTTTTTTCTTTGAAAAAAAAAAAAAAAATTTTTTTTTTTTTTTTTTTTATTGTTTTAATTTTTTCTTTTAGAACAAAGAAAAATAATTACTTTTTTTTTTCTTTTACGGGTTTAAGGTTCACTCGCATTCTAATATTGGAAAATGCTTTCGAAATTTCACTTAAGTCTCATTAAACTGACATTAACATTAAATAATGGGGTACTGATCAAAATATAAAAAGGTCAACTTCTATCTTTGAAGACAACGTACAACCCCTTTAAATTCTTTGGATTTGAAAGACTAGTAAAAGAAATAAAAGAATAAAAAATGAAATAATTTTAATTAAGACAAAGTGAAAGAAAATGATTAAAAAAATTGTAGTTGATTAAATTGTTGTGATAAAATATATATTGAATTAATTAAATAATAAAATAGAATATTAAAACGTTCTTAATTAAAATTTAATGAAAATAAATATGAATAAAGATGAAAAGATAACTAATTATGAAGTAATTATTTTATGAAATAAACAACAGTATTAAAATTATTTTAAAACTAAAATTTAATTTGTTTAAATAACTAATTACAAATGATGTCTAATTTTTTTTTGGCACACCAATTTTAAAAATTAAAATAATTTACTATTTAATTGATTGAATTTAAAGTTTTTCATAAATTAATTATCAGATATTAAAATAATTGACTTCACAGAATATAAAATATAAAATGTAAAACTTAAAATTATTTTATTTATTATCATAATATTTTATATAATTATTTATTAAATTGTAATAAAAATAAATATTTTATTACATTTTATTTAAACCTAATCGCTAATGAATTATGTATCTCATTTAACTTATTGTGTTTCTCGTTTATAGATTAATATCACAACCTTATGGGTGACTTTCTTTGTAACTTATCATTATCATTGATGTTTTTCATGATTTAATGTCTCATTTTTCAAACTTTCTATTCCTTACTTTCCTTCTCAAGTTTGTGGCCGGAAACAAAGACTTTTCTAATGTTCTTGAGAATCTAACTCATTGGTTAAAATAAATTGTTATAAAACAAATATATTTTTGTTAGTTGCAACTCATAAATGTGGCATAATATCAATTATTTAGTCGTCATGTATCTTCATTTCCAAGTAAATTCCTTAAACATATCTATTACAAGTTCTCTTAAGCGCTTTTTAGTGTGTCCCAAATACCAATATAGAAAGACACAAAGGAAGAGGTGAACAGCATACGTTAGTTGTGGTTGTGGAGGCTAAGACACGTAAAAAGGAAAAAAGAAAACGACAAATCAATGATAATGAAACAAAGGTTCGCCGTTGAAGCTGGGAAAACGCCGTACTTTTTTGTCAATGAATGCAGCTCAGTGACTTTGACCAAAAGTAGAACTTAAAAGCCACCACCTCACATTCACACTTATTGGGGGCTAGATGACACGGATCTGCATAGGTTTTTTCATGCTGATATGATACAAATGCCAAGAGTCTTGTTGCTTATGCAACTGGGGCACCTTACTATTTATTACATTCGCAACTTCTTTTCTTTGAATTCTGCCTTCACTTTCATCCCTCTTTTTATTCCCAGGGAATTGCCGCCATTATAATCTTTTATAGACAAAAGTTGCAATTGCATCCAAGAAGCAAGAATAACGTGGAATTTGATTCATGGGGAAAATTTTGAACTTCAATGGAATAACACTCCTTCACAACATAATGACAATGCATATTGACGATAAATATTCAACCAACCATTTACTGCTAACAGTAAAAGAAAACATCAAAGTTTCCTGATTTATGTCTACAAGCTACAGCTATGGACCAAACAAATTATCCAACATCGGAACTAATTCACAGCTTGATCAATTCAAAACTGTAGATGGCCAAGAAGAAAAAACATCTCTGGTTGTTGTCTTCTATATGGCACCAACCCAACATCAATTTCAACCTTTTACACAACATCTTAATTCACCAGATCCAGTGGTCCATAGCAAACATATTATTGTAACTCGTGCCATTACTCATGGAAAGAAGACTCTCCGTGCATTTTCTTTAATATAATAATAAATATACATTCTTTTCCCCTCACATTAGATGCATCAGATAATCCGAAAGGACCCTTGAAGCGCATTGCGAGTGGCACTGCTCAATATGAGCATTACTACATCTTACTAATCCTCCCCCAATTGCACTGCAACTTCACATTGTACAATGGACCATATAACTCTGTACAAACCAGAACTTCTCGCCCTGAAAAATATTGTTCTTGGCTCCTTGCACCCAAAATATCAAGTACTCCTCCCAATATCCTTGCCAGGGAATTCTCCATTACCAAAGGATGCTGCTGCTGCTGCAGCAGCAGTAACATCCAGACTGCCACCAATTGAGGTGATCAGTGCCGATAAGCCTCCACCGGGGTTGCCCCCTGCAGCCATTCCCAGCCCGAGAAAATCAAGGGTGGTCTGTTTTGGACCAAACACAGAGGGTGTCCCCATCATTAACTCCTTCAGTCCAGAGCTGCCATCACAGGGAAGCCCGAGTCCAAGACCTGCAGGAACTGAGGCACCCTCCGGTTCCCCTGGCTGCTGACCCCATTGCAAACTATCTTGCTGACCTGATGAGGTTGAAGCAGAAGACACTATGCCTAATCCGCGAAGAAAAGAGGCATTTGTGGCAGCTGCACCCATTTGGGCGGCTTTCTGTAGCAAAGCAGTGGCAGACATGGCTGGCTGTGGCGGCGGGGCATATTGACGGCACTCCTGCAATCCTGTTCCAAAAATGGATGACCCGTGATTGGTAGCAAGGCACAGAGAAATGGGCTCCGAAGATGAAGGCCTTGAGAGGTCTGCTGGATGATCTGGATGCCCCATGGCCCTGATTAGGTCAGTGAATGCTGGTGTTTGAGATTGGAGGCTCGCAGTTGCCGATGCTGTTGCTGTTGATGAAGCAAACAGGCTTGCAAATACACTGCTGCTAGCACCGCCATTGCTGTTGCTAGTTGAGCTAGTGGTGCTGGTACTGGTACTGGAGCTGCTACAGCTTCCACTCACAGCAGGATTGGCCTGCGGTTCTTCTATGACTTGTGGGGAATTTTCTGGCAACTCTGAGATCAAAACAGGGGAGAAAGTAGAAGTAATATTAATAATAAGAATGATATTACTGTTGATAATAATTAAGGAGTGAAGAAGCAGCCACTAACGTTGCAAAGACTTGTAAAGTTTGAGTCTTTACTTTTATGTTAAAGTTGAAAAGAAAAGAACAAATAATGGTTTCCTTTCTCAAATCCACTCCCCCTTCCACCCCCAAAAAACAAAGCTTTTCTTTCTCCTTTTAGCTTTTGAATCTTTTATGAGTTTCTTTGTCCACAAATGCATAGTTTACACCCACAGTTCCAAAGAACACCTTTTCAATAGTTTATTTTATACTTCCATTAGTTAATTACTTACATAATTTTATTACTTAATTAGCTCTCCGAATCCCATTTCACTTACTCTGATGTTATGAATATATACAAACACCCAATAGCAGATGAAAACAAAGGACGATAACAGACAAAAACCAGTAAGCTCCAGGATCACAGAGAGAGAAAAAGAAAAACACCACTCACAGAAACAACAAAATGCTTGTTGGTCTAGTTTTAACCGTATCAAACGCGACAAAAGAAACGACCAAGTAGATTTCAATGTTTTCCAGATTCGGATATTATCTACCTGGATTTGGTGTCTGCAAAGCAGACGACGATACAACAACACTGTTTGACTTAGAACTAGCCGGCGGAGCAGAAGGCGGTGGAGGCGTAGCCGCAGCTGCAGCCGCCGGAGGCGACGAATCACCGGTTACAGCCTTCGAATCTGACTCGGGACTAGCCTTTGCAGCAGTCTGAGGCTGAGATCTCGCACTTTCCTCTGCCAACGCATCACAAAAAGCCCTATGCGTGATGAAGCTATCCCTCCTTCAAAAATAACAAAACTTTCACAAACCCCAAATCCCAAAATAAAAACTTTGGTAACAGTATCACAAAGGGTGAAAGGCAAAGAGTTAAGACCTTGAGAAGAGGGTACCACAATCGCATTTATACTCTCGGGTACCGCAAATCTTGGAGTGAGCCTTCCAATCGGATTGAACTGCGTATTTCTTGGAGCACTTGTCGCATTTCCACTTCTTCTCGCCGTGTTTTCTGCAGAAGTGCTTCTTAATCCCAGTGAGATCCCCCAAAGCTCTAGAAGGATCGTGGTGAACGCACGTCGGTTCGGGACACACGTACACCCTCTTCCTCACCTCCTTGCTCGACCTCTGCCTCAACTTCCATGGCAGATTGTGACCCCTCCGATGAAGCTGAAGGTTCTGGTCCCTCTGAAACCCCTTGTTGCATATTTCACACACGAACCGGTTCGTCGCCATCAGGGTCTTCGGAGACAGAGCAATCACCTCAGCATCCGGATCTGAATAACCCCACAAACAAAAAATAAAAAATAAGAAAACAACACAACACGGTGATGCTTGATGAAATCTTTTGCTGTACCTGGCATTCCTGGAAGGTTTCGCTTCTTCTTTGTCGTGGGTTTTGGGGGCACTGTCTGATTGCCAGAGGAAGACACACTAGCTTCCCCTGAAGCTGTGGAAACATTGTCCAAGTCAACCGGCATGGGAACCTTAAACAGCTCTAGGATTTTTCAGACGGAAAAAAATCTAAAGGGCATTTACCCTCACAGAGAAAGTCTCGGTTTTTGATCGTTTTTCTTGTATGGGTTCCTTCTAGGGTTTCCACTCTCCTTTGCTCTTATCTACCGGTCAACCTACAAACTTTCTTTTTATTCTCCTTTTTCTCACTTACCCACCACCAACCGGCTCTGATGATTGGGTCTCTGACCAAAATTCACGTTAACCGAAGAACTCAAATGATTAGACCCAATTGGACAAGCGTAGCCGGCTCCTGAAGTTGGATCCAACAAATATCGCATAAATTAAGGTTTGATTTTTGGGAGAGAAAGAGTAGCAGGTGGCAGCACCCCAGGAAGAAGAAAAAGGCAGAAGCAGAAGCTGCAGAAGGTCCTCGATCTCGTTGGTTCTTCTCTTGGTTGTTTCCAAAGATGTAACTTTTGTCATCAGAAAATGAGGTGATAAATGGGAAAGTCGCGGGGCAATAAAAATTAGAAGATGTTAAGTATGATTAATTAGTAGTAATGAAGAGGAGGTTGTGTGAGTAAGGTGATGTCAGACCTGTTTTTTTTATTTTTGTCTGGGTCGTGCTTGGAGATTAGAGAAATTGTAGTATAGCAATAGTACATGTACAATACAATACTGTTATACTAAAATATACGAGGAGAGAGAGTGTGCGTGTGTTTCTGTTGTGTTGTGGGAGTGAAACTTTGCGCGTTGAAGTTGGTATGTTGAATGAAGTTGTTGAAGGAATGGTGCAATTTGCAATGCGGAGTACAGCACAGTGTTGGACACATGGAAGAAAGGGTTTACTCAAATGTTTGTCGTTTTGTGATTTGTTTGGATGCGAATTCTGTAAGAACCGACAGCGATTGCTCATTCAGAGTTTTGGAGAAACAATAAATAAAACCACTTCTTTTAAAACATTTACTAAAGCAGTAGATTTTATGTAAAATGAAAGTAATTTATTAAAATTATTACGAGTGTGAAATATACAAATGAAAAATAAGAAGATACTCGTTGAAAAGTATTATTTAAAATCACTTTTAATAGACAGCTAGTCCATTACTTTTAGAAATAAATACCATTTCGAATAGTTACTTTCCTCATATCCATTTTTTTCGGCTTCACAAATAATTTTTCACAATACTGATATATTAATTAACCTAGTTTTGAATAAAACTGGTATATTTTATTTAATGTTAAGAAGTTAACTACGGAACAAAATATATGTTTAATTGAAGCATATTTAGCTAACTTTTTCCCAACATGTGTCTTTCTTTTAAAGAAAATCTTAATCAATATATAAGTTAGACATCAAGTTGTAAGCGTCTCATTTAAAATTAAAATATGGATTTAAAGTTTGGTTCGTCAGATTGTATTAAAGTAACTTCTATCGAGACATGAAACTTCTTTATAATTGTAATTACTTTTTACGGAAAAAATAACTATATTAAAATTTCGTTCTATTCTGGTTTTGAAATAAAAATATTTAATTCTGGAATTCTTTTAACTAAAAACAATTTTGTTCAAAAGTAATTTCATCATGTAAACCGATTTTTTTATTCTCAACCTATTTCTTCTTTAATTCCTATTTTAAAACAGGTTTGATTGACCAAACTATTTTAAGTACTATTTTAAGTTGAATGAATTTGGTTTTTATAATTAAAAAATACTTTCTCACTTTCTCTTACTCTAATATTATATTAAATATATATATATATATATGTATATATATAATATAATTGATTTTATATTTAATCAATACGAGACTTTTGTTACACCTAGTGTATTATATAAGTTTTCAAAACTTAAAATACATTATACCGAGGCTTAAATAATGTTACAATTACATAAATATAAACACATAATTGTATGACTTGATATATTTCAAAACCTAAAAATCACTCGCAAAACTTAATGCATGAGCAATTAAGTTATTACCTAAATTTTATCTACTTCAAACAAGTGAGATAGAGTTGTTTAAATATTGTTTTCACTCATGAGTTTGATCACTCCTAGTAACAATTTAGAAAAATAATATTTATTTGATGTTGTGAGTTTAACTTTTCACCGACAAAAACTAACAATTAATAATTACAAATAAAAAAAATGCTACAAATCTTTATTCGAGATATATGGCTTTAACATACATGTTTTCACTTTAGATATAGATATAGTGACGATAAAAGAAAATCATTCTAACTATTATATTGTGATTAAGTCACACCGAAACACATGTACATTAATATTAATCTCCATACTAACCAATATTTAAGTAAAAATAATATATTTATCCAAACATTTAGATAATCAATATAAAATCTTTCATCTGTAATTAATTGCATCATAATAAACAATATCTTCACATGCTCATATTGATGTTC
>Ga0214542_1008913_pt1 | contig 16096 bp, 13 predicted proteins | sample CNSS1metaG_FD_160096 | JGI IMG/M metagenome (GOLD analysis project Ga0214542, IMG submission 160096) | Root nodule microbial communities from cowpea collected in UCLA plant growth center, Los Angeles, California, USA - CNSS1 | ecosystem: Host-associated > Plants > Roots > Nodule | place: USA... | reverse complement strand
GCAGGGGACCTTCGATTTCTTTCTGGTTTCGTGATAAATTTCCTGCCAAAGTTCTTTGTCTTCTTATTGCACCTGTACTTGATGGTACCACTATACAATTGCTAAGACCCGTGTTGTTAATCAACGGCAAACTTCAAGAAAATACCTTTGATCACAAGAATGTGGGGATGCTGGAATTGGATCATATGCAGCTCTTTGATCTGCATGTGTTACCGTTCCGTGAAGATCTGATTAAAATGCCTTCAGAAAATGAGTGGAAGCATGTGGAGATTACATACCAAGGTTTGTTTGATACCTCACTCATCAAAGCAATGGGAATCCATGTAGTCAAATCGGAAAGAAGGGGCATGGAGGACATTAGATATGATGATCCTTACACCACCACAAAAGTGTGCCCATGAAACTTCTTTATAACTTTTCTTCCTTTCTTTTCTCGCTTTTTGTTTGCCCTCATTTTATTTATTAGTATCATGGCCTACCCAACCCAACCATGACAACATTATTTGGGTTAAACTGTAAAAAATATATTTTTGAAGTCAATTAACGTTGGTTGATAATTTTTTTTTTATTTCTTCAATCGTTCATGACTTTGTGCTTCAATCTCCCAATATATTTTATCTTGTAAATTGATAAATTCACTGTAAGATTATTCATTCAATTCTTCTTTCTTTCTTTTTTCTTTGCAGAAGTTGGTGAATCTAAGAGTTTTTAAATTTTCAAATGCAAATGTTTAACCAAGATATCTAACATATCTGGTTAGCAGGTGTGGCGAAAAAATTTCATTTGAATAGTGTCAGAATTTAGTTACATGGTTAAAATAATGAGTGCTTTTGGTTGCATCAAGCTAAGAAATTTTCGACTGGTCAAGTTGACATCTGTTGAAACCTCCATCTTTCGTGCTCTTATATCTCGATAGCTCTCCATAAATATAAGAAAGATATGGAAAACATAAGGGAACTCGCAAGATTCACACACTGTATTTGTGCAACATAAACGGTGTATAGTTTTATGATAGTGTGAAGTTCGATGGAATTAAAGTTTATAAGTGATACAATTAGTGTCAAAGGTAAATTATCCCGTGTCTTACTTTATCATGGTAACTCATTTTATATATATTTATTATTTTGATCTGTATAAATTGAAGAAGAGAAAAGAAGTATTAGGAGCAGAGCGGTCGATTGTGGCACATGATGAATATTTTTATTGAATCCGAAATGGAAAGCTTGGATTTAATGTAAACTAGTGAAGCAGGTAAAGAATGTTGTGTCATTGTTTTCTTCCTTCGTAATTATGATTAATTTTCTTTGGTGAATGTACTTATTATCAAGCTAATAGGGTAAATGGTGAGGAGAAAATGCTCAGAAAGAGGGAAGGCAAGGATTCTACGAGACCAAGAAAAAAAAAACAGGACAACTAATGATGGTTGCTAACCCAATTGAAAAATGTTGCTAAAATTTAATAAACAAAATTGATAAGGCAGATGCAGCTAAGAAGGGATTATATGTTGATGATAATAACATTGAAGAATTAGTTTGTGGATGTGAGACAAAAAATAACGCATATTATAAAGCGCTTAAATAGGAAACAATTAAAATTGGACTGGAAATTTAAAAGGATTTAAAAAAAAGGCTTAAATACCTTTTTGATCCTCATTTTCGTAGTGTTTGTTGCGAATGGTCCTCATTTTCACATAAGGTATAAAATGGTCCTCATTTTGACCGAATGTTTAGAATGGTCCTCATTTTCGCAATTCGTGTTTTATTTGGTCCTTTTCTGTAACGCCGTTTAAATCATTAACGGAGCATTGTACATGTGGCATGATTTGTATTAGGGTGTATTACGTGTACTGTACAGGTGGTTGTATTACGTGTATTACATGTACTGTATTAGTTTCCACTTCAATTTCACCTTCCACTTCAACATCACTATTCAGACCACTGGCATCCCCAATCTCTACTTCAGCAGCCTCTTCATGGGCTTCTACTTCACCACCGTGGTGGACAATAACATTGAACCTATCATCACACATTGCCCTAAAGTAAATTAAACAGATAAAAAAGATGTATTATTAAGCCTACTTTAACGCAATGGGGGACCACTGCTACAATCAATTACAAATAAAATAATGAGAACCATTACACCAACATCGACAACCGACAAACAAACCAACTAAAATAATACTTCACTGAACCCCACCTGCAGACACAAACTACACAAAATCATAGAAGTAATTTAGAAACCATGCAGAACATCACAACAATCGAAAGACAAACAAACCCAAAAATAGAATTACGAAAACCCTAACCCACGAGCAAACACAACCCAGAAAACCCTGAACCCACTTACCTCGTTGATGATTAACTAGAAATTTGAAATGAAGAGTGCAACTGCAATCCAATGATGAAATGGCAAGTATTAGCTGCTTTCTCTGCAAATCTGAACTCAAGAAAGACGAAGATAAAAAAATTTTCCTAATTGCAAAATTTCCCCTAAATTGAAAAATTAATGTTAATTAGTCACCTGTGCAGTACACGTAACACACCCTAATACAAACCGTGCCACCTGTACAATGTTTCGTTAATGATTTAAACGACGTTACAGAGAAGGACCAAATAAAACACGAATTGCAAAAATGAGGACCATTCTAAACATTCGGTAAAAATGAGGACCATTTTAAACATTCTGTTAAAATGAGGACCATCCGCAACAAACATTACAAAAATGAGGACCAACAAGGTATTTAAGCCTTTTTATAAAAAAGAAATAATATATATAGTAACTATTGTAAATAATAATATTTATTTTAGTGTCAAATTAATATGAACTTAACCAAATTAACAAAAGAGCGTTTTAATATGAACACTCATAGAGTACAATTTTTTTTTTCTACTTTTTCGTTTGTATTTTTTTTAAGATGGAGGTATTGTGTGAGAGTTTTTAATTCTTAAAATTATGGTCATTAGTTTTGGTTAAACCGAAGTAAATTAAAATAATATTAAAAATAAATTGTATTTAACGTTAGCTTAGTCAAAACTAAATAAAATAAATAAATACTTTAACCAAAAATCAATTTAAAAATTGTTGGTGAACTAGCATCGACTAAATCGTACACTTTTTCCAAACAAGTTGGCGAAGACGTTGGCACTTTGACACGGAATAAGATTGGAGAAAAATCATAATTAGCTTTTAAATTGACTGAAAATTAATCATAAATCATGAAAAAACAATGATAAATGCAGGAAATGTAGTTGTAAAAAATATCACTTAATGATTACATGATGGATTATTTATTTATTTTCTCATATGGGTCAGTTATCAGATTGCGATTCTGTATAAAATGAACGACAATGGTCAGCATTGACCAAAAGTAAAGCAAATTAGAAAGAGTGTATAATGTGCGACAGGGCCCACGCCGATTATGCTTTGGTACTCCACTTTACATTACACTTTATTCTTCTAATTTCATATTTATTCAAAGTTTGATTCCATTCACAGTCCCCAACACACTCGAAACTTTGTTCCAATGGCGCCTCCAAGGTCCCCTGCGTTCAGATATGATGTGTTCCTCAGCTTTAGAGGGGAAGACACGCGTTATGGTTTCACCGGCAATCTCTACAAAGCTCTCTGTGACGGAGGAATTCACACTTTCATCGATGATGAGGAGCTTCAGAGTGGAGAGGAAATCACACCAGCACTTGTGAAGGCAATTGAAGAGTCTAGGATTGCCATTGTTGTTCTCTCTCAGAACTATGCTTCTTCCTCCTTCTGCATGGATGAACTTGTCACCATCCTTCACTGCCACACCCAAGGATTGTTGGTTATTCCGCTCTTCTATAAGGTCAAACCTTCTGATGTCAGACACCACAGAGGTAGTTATGGAGAAGCAGTGAGTAACCATCAGAAAAGGTTCAAAGATAAGAAGGAGAAGGTGCATAAATGGAAGATGGCTCTGCGTCATGTAGCTGACTTGTCTGGCTGTCATTTCAAAGAAGGGTACACCACCTTACTATAGTCTCTTTACAATTTTTGTTGGATTATGTTTTACTTCTCTACTTATTTAACGTTAAAGTTCTCGTTAACCTTGACAATACAACTTACAAGTAAGAAGCCTTTATTTTAGTTTCATTAAACCTTTTTGTCTGAAATAGTGATGGATACGAATACAAGTTTATTGGGAGTGTTGTGGACGAGGTCTGCCACAAGATTAATCCAACTCGTTTACATGTTGCGGATTACCCTGTTGGACTAGGGCCACAAGTGCTAGAAGTAAGAAAGCTTTTAAATGTGGAATGTGGTGATGGATTCCACATGATAGGGATCCATGGAATGGGTGGTGTAGGAAAAACAACACTCGCTTTAGCACTTTATAATTTGATTGCGGTCTGTTTTGATGGTTCTTGTTTTCTTCAGAACGTGACAGAAAAATCAAACAAACATGGGCTGGAACACCTCCAAAGCATCCTTCTTTCAAAAATACTTGGTGATAAGGACATCAACATAGCAAGTGAACATGAAGGAATTTCAATGATACAACAAAGGTTGCAGAGAAAAAAGGTTCTCTTGATTCTTGATAATGTTGACAAGTGCGAGCAGCTACAGACACTGGCTGGAAGCCCTGATTGGTTTGGTCCCGGCAGCAGGGTCATCATCACAACTCGAGATACACATCTGCTTGCATCTCATCAGGTCAAAACAACATATGAGGTCAAGACATTGAATAAAGATGATGCTCTTCAGTTGCTTACATGGAAAGCTTTCAAAACGGAACATGTTAATCCAAGTTATGTGGAGGTATTGAATGGTGTAGTAACTTATGCTTCTGGCCTTCCACTTGCTTTGGAAGTAATTGGTTCCAACCTGTTTTCAAAAGGCGTGGAAGAGTGGAAATCTGCTATCAATCAATATAAAAGAATTCCAAACAATAAAATCCTAGAGATAATGAAAGTAAGTTTCGATGCTTTGGAGGAAGAAGAGAAAAGTGTTTTTCTTGACATTGCTTGTTGCTTCAAAGGATATAAATTGACAGAGGTTGAGATTATGCTTCGAGCTCTTTATGATGACTGCATGAAACATCATATCGGGGTGTTGGTTGAAAAATCTCTCATAAAGGTTAGTCGGGGTGGAACAGTTGAATTGCACGACTTGATTAAGGACATGGGTAGACAAATTGACCAGAAAGAATCACCGAAAGAACCAGGGAAGTGCAAGAGATTATGGTTACCGAAAGATATAATCCAAGTTCTAAAATGCAACAAGGTGAGTGAGACTCTTGAATGGTTAGGTTTCTCTTCTTGATTCGCCTTTTTTGTCTATCATATGGTCATGTTGTACATGTGTTTTTTTTCTTTAACTTTATATTGAAGTCTGACATATATATTATGGTTGATTTGTGTGTTGTGGAATAACAGGGAACAGGTGAGATTGAAATGGTATGTCTGGATCTCTCCCCATCTGACAGAGGAGAAGTGGTGGAATGGAATGGAACGGCCTTCCAGGACATGGAAAACCTCAAAATACTTATTATTAGAAATTGTAAATTTTCCAAAGGTCCCAAATATCTTCCAAATAAGTTGACAGTGCTGGAATGGTGGAGATATCCTTCACCTTGTTTACCATATGACTTTAATGCCAACAAACTTGTCATATGCGAACTACCTGACAGTTGCTTTACATCATTTGGATTCCATGGCTCATCAAAGGCAAATTTAAATATATTTTCCTGATATTGTTAATTGATAAATGCATTCAAATTTATTCATTGATTCATATTTCTTTTTCCTTATTATTTTTCCTGCAGAAGTTTGAGAATCTAACCGTCTTGAAATTTGACTACGGCAAACATTTAACACGGATACATGACATATCTGATCTGCCAAACTTGGAGAAACTTTCATTTAAATGGTGTGAAAGTTTAGTTTCAGTTCACAACTCTGTTGGTTTTCTGACTAAACTCAAAATACTAATTGCTGAAAGATGCGAGAAGCTACGAAGATTTCCGCCTCTCAACTTGACTTCTCTTGAAAGACTAGAACTTTCGTATTGTTCCAGTCTTGAGAATTTTCCAGAAATATTGGGAAAGATGGGAAACATAAGGAAACTTAGTTTGCTTAAACTTCCCATCAAAGAATTACCAGATTCATTTCAAAATCTTACTGGACTGCAAGAGTTAGACTTGAACTGTGATTTTGTTCACTTAAGTGGCAATGTCTTGACGCCCGATCTGACTAGGCTCTACGTTCTTACTTGCAAGGAGTGGAAATGGTTAAAATCAAAAGAGGGTGAAGAAGATGTGGGCTCAACAGTATCTTCAAATGTACAATCATTTTGGGGTTCTTGCAACCTGGATGATGAATTTTTTTCGGCAGGTTTCACTCAGTTGGCTCAAGTAAGACAGTTATGGCTGGTTAACGGTAATGTCACATTCCTTCCTGAACGCATGAAAGAATTTCACCACCTGAATGCTCTTGATGTGAGTTACTGCGAGAATCTTCATGAAATTAGAGGGCTTCCACCAAACTTGAAAAGTTTCAGGGCAATAAAGTGCACATCATTGACTTCATTGGGTTCAAGCATGCTGTTAAATCAGGTTTTGTCTTGTTTTTAATGAATTTGATTTGATAATATATTGTTCATCTTATGAATTGTTGGTGAATTGTGATCAACAGCAACTTCACGAGGTGGGAGGGACTGAGTTTATATTTCCAGGAGGAAGAATTCCAGAGTGGTTGGACAAACAAAGCAATGGACCTTCGATCTCTTTCTGGTTTCGAAATAAATTCCCTGCCAAAGTTCTTTGTCTTCTTATTGCACCTGTAATGTGCTCTTTCATGTTTGTTACACCCATGGTGTTCATCAATGGAAAAGTTAGAAAATGTCTTTCTAATCCTATGAAAACAAAAGTGGAGATGTTGGAATCGGATTACACGAATCTCTTTGATCTGCGGAGGTTTCTTTCCCATGGTGCTATGATGGAAGTGGGTTTAGAAAATGAATGGAAGCATGTGGAGGTTACCTATGAGGGTGTGTTTGAGACTTCAGTGATTAAAGCCATGGGAGTCCATGTAGTGAAAGACAAAAACATCAACATGGAGGATATTCGATATGATGATCCTTACACCAACATAAAAGTAGAGAATCAAGAATGATAGAAATCATCTAAACAAAAAGAAGAAACATGGTTTGTAGAGAACACATTAATGGTAATCTTGGATTTTTCTTCACAAGTGCTGGTGTATTATCTCTCCACTCTTAAGGCCCTCAACAATAATGCTTTCTGATGCCAATTGTTAGTAACTTATTTTAGTAACATATTACATAGATTAGCAAGAGTGGTGATTTTGTACTCATATAAAAGAACTTTATATCGGACATGTATTGTATTTTTAATTTGTATAAAGCATAAAAAGTGTTAGAACAATAAGAGAGCAAACGAGAGAGAAGAGAAAAGTGAAAGAGAGAAATGAAATCTTGTTATTCACCGAACAAAATTACAAATAATGAGACTCAAGAGTTATTTGTAGAAGACTCACTAAAACAAATTCAAATAATAACCCCTAATTCGTATGCTATTTGAATCACATTCTAGTATTTCATAAAAAAGAGTGGACAAAGTTCCACACAAAGTTTACAAGCAATGACAAGAGGCTTTTATTAAATCTTTCTTTTGTTTGTCAAAGTTTGAAAAATGATTATTTGTTAGCATGAACATCAGAACATGGACTCAAGCTTCAGTGGTCCTGCTATTTCTTTAATGTGTACTTGCCGTAGTCGAATTCAACATTTTTATTCAACAACTCTGTTTTCTAACCGACAAAGATGGAAATTGATTACAGAGACCGTGATGAATGGATTTTTAGTTTGATTAGTATTATATACCCATATTTATAGTCCAGATAAAATATTTTTTATTTTCTAAAATATTATTCGGTAGATTGAGTTTTAAATTGATAGAAAAGTAATTATAAACAGTGTCATAATAAATGTGTAATATTTTTATACTACGTAAGTAAAAAGAAAAGAAAAATTAAGATTGAGAACAAAACTAAAAAACCAATAGTAAATAATAAATGTGACAAAGAAACAGTTATTCTATATATAAGTAAGAGATAGTGCAAACAAAATATTTTAAAACCATTATGAACAAATTTGGATTAAAGAAATTCAAATTAATAAAACAAATCAATTTAAACTGAACGGTTTGGATAGATAGAATTAACAGAGTAAAAATGAAGTAAAGCAACCAACTTAGTTAATTATGTGAGTTGATAGTATATTATCTTTATAAGATGACCATAAGTTGAGCATTATTGTGTTGACTACTCTTTAACGTACAACAGGAACCAACGCTAATTGCTGTTTGCTACTTCACTCTACCTTACATTTTCCTTTTCTAATTTCATATTTATACGAAGTTTCATTTCATTCCACTTACAGTTCCAACATGCTCACACCATTATCACTCAAAATTTTGTTCCAATGGCGATTCAAAATTCCCCTGCATTCACATATGATGTGTTCCTCAGCTTTAGAGGGGAAGACACGCGTCATGGTTTCACTGGCAATCTCTACAAAGCTCTGTGTGACAGGGGAATTCACACTTTCATCGATGATGAGGATCTTCAGAGTGGAGAGGAAATCACACCAGCACTTGCGAAGGCAATTGAAGAGTCTAGGATTGCCATGGTTGTGCTCTCTCACAACTATGCTTCTTCCTCCTTCTGCTTGGATGAACTTGTAGTAATCCTTGACTGCAAGAATAAAGGACTACTTGTTATACCAGTATTTTATAAGGTGGATCCTTCAGACGTGAGACACCAGAAAGAGAGTTATGGAGAGGCATTGGCAAAGCGTCAGAGAAGGTTGGAAGATGTGGAGAAGGTGCAGAAATGGAAGATGGCTCTGCGTCAAGTAGCAGATTTGTCTGGCTATCATTTCAAAGACGGGTACACCACCTTACCAATCTTTTTACTTCACAATTTTTCTTGGATTATGTTTTACTTCTCTTATGATTTAACGTTAAAATTCGTGGTAACCTTGACCATCCAAATTTCAAGTATTAAGACATGGACAAAATGCCTCAATATTTGACTGGGACTTCTCTAAATACTCTAGGATTTTATTTTCTGTTTCCTTTGTCTTGTCAGATTCGATTTAATAATAAACCTTTTTGTGGGAACAGTTAGTTAGTGATAAAGTAAAAAGGATTGGTGCTGGTATTTATTTTGTCTGTTTTATTTTGGTTTTACAGCTCTTTAACGTTTTCTGATTTCATAACAATTTTAGTTTCACTAAGCCTTTTTGTTTGAAATAGTGATGGGTACGAATACAAGTTTATTGGGAGTGTTGTGGACCAGGTCTGCCAAAAGATTAATCCTGCTCGTTTACATGCGGATTACACTGTTGGACTAGGGCCACAACTGCTTCGACTAAGGAAGCTTCTAAATGTTGAATGTGGTGATGGATTCCACATGATAGGGATCCATGGAATGGGTGGTGTAGGAAAAACAACACTCGCTTTAGCACTTTATAATTTGATTGCTGGCTGTTTCGATGGTTCTTGTTTTCTTGGAAACGTGCGAGAGAAATCAAACAAGGATGGGCTGGAACACCTCCAAAGCATTCTTCTCCCAAAAATACTTGGAGAGAAGGACATCAAGTTAGCAAGTAAGCACGAAGGAATTTCAATGATACAACGAAGGTTGCAGCGAAAGAAGGTTCTCTTGATTCTTGATGATGTTGACAAGCGCGAGCAGTTACAGGCACTGGCTGGGAGCCCTGATTGGTTTGGTCCCGGCAGCAGGGTCGTCATCACAACTCGAGATACACAACCGCTAGCATCTCATCATGTCAAAGAAACATATGAGGTCAATCCATTGAACAAAGATGATGCTCTTCAGTTGCTTACAAGGAAAGCTTTCAAAACGGAACAGGTTGATGCAAGTTACGTGGAGGTCTTGAATCATGCAGTAACTTATGCTTCTGGTCTTCCATTGGCTTTGGAAGTAATAGGTTCTAACTTGGCTGGAAAAAGTGTAGAAAAATGGAAATCTGCTATCAATCAATACAAAAGAATTCCTAACAATCAAATCTTAGAGATACTTAAAGTAAGCTTTGAGGGTCTGGAGAGAGAAGAGAAGAGTGTTTTTCTTGACATAGCTTGTTGCTTCAAAGGATATGCATTAAGAGAGGTAGAAGATATTCTTGGAGCTATTTATGATGACTGCATGAAACATAATATTGGTGTGTTGGTTGACAAATCTCTCATAAAGATTGGTTGGGGTAGAGTTGAAATACACGACCTGATTGAGGAAATGGGTAGACAAATTGACCAACAAGAATCACCTGAAGGGTCAGGAAAGCGCAGGAGAATATCTTTACCTAAAGATATAATTCAAGTCTTAAAGGGGAACACAGTAAGTGAGACTCATGGATGATTAGTTTTCTTTCTCAACTTGATACATATTTCTTTTTAATCATACATCTCTATCCTAGTTATTTTTGTCTAGATGATTTGCAATTTATCTGGATTTGTTACATAAAACTAGTTGATATGTGTGCTTCTTTGCATTAACAGGGAACTAGTATGATTGAGATCCTATGCCTTGATATCTCGATATATAAGGAAGTAGAAACACTGGATTGGAATGCCTTTGGAAATATGAAAAACCTTAAAGCACTTATTATTAGAAATTGCGAAATTTCTGGAGGTCCGAATTGTTTTCCAGAAAGTTTGAGAGTATTGGAATGGCATGGATACCCTTTAAATTGTTTTCCATCAAGTTTTGATCCGAACAAACTTCTGATATGCAAATTACCTGACAGTGATTTTACGTCATTTAAATTCCCCTGCTCATCAAAGGCAAGTTTATGGAATATATTCCTCATCTTGTAAATTTGTAGGTTTTTTCTACACAAATGGGGTAATTCCCTTTTTTTAATTACGGAAAGAGACAACTTTAAAAGAAAATACGGATATGGGAAGGCTACTCGGACGACTTCACCGATAAGAAGTCGAATCACTTCAATACGAACTAAAATCTCTATTGCCTCCTACAACTGCAGTATTTTTTTCATTGTTCTGAAATCTCTATTGGTTCATACAACTTCTTTTTGTATTATTATGAAGTCTCTTATGTGAAGTACAACTTTAGTATAAATGTTTTTTTATGACTTGTAAATTTGTCTAATTTCTTGAGGTCTTTTTCTAGAGATACGACTTCTTATCGGTGAAGTCTTACGAGTTTGGTACGGCTTTCTCATATCCACAAATATTTTAGAGGTGGCCTATTTTCGTAATTAAAAAAGGAATTACCTCGTTTGTGTAAAAAAGCCAAATTTGTAATTACAGTTCCAATTTATTCATTATGTTCTTATTTATTTTTTCCATTATTTTCTTTGCAGAAGAAGTTCGAGAATCTAACCGAATTGAATTTTGACTACTGCGATCTTTTAGAACAGATACCTGACGTATCTCATCTCCCAAATTTGGAAAAGCTTTCTTTTTTAGGGTGTGAGAGTTTAATTGCAGTTGACGTCTCAGTTGGTTTTCTGACTAAACTTAAAATATTGATTGCGCAACACTGCGTGGAACTTAGGAGATTTCCACCTCTCAACTTGCCCTCTCTCGAAATTCTTGAACTTTCTTCTTGTCTAAGTCTTGATAATTTTCCAGAAATATTAGGAGAGATGGGAAACATAAGGGAACTTCATTTGAAAGAACTTCCCATGATAAAAGAGTTGCCAGTTTCATTTCAAAATCTTACTGGACTCCAATCCTTAGACATTACAGGATGTGATTTTCTTCAGTTAAATAGCAGTGTCTTGACGCCTGAATTGACTGATTTTATGGTTGATGGATGCAAGGAGCGGAAATGGGTAAATTCAAAAGATGGTGAAGAAGTGGGCTCAACGGTAGCTTCAAATCTACGTTCAGGTTGCTTTTTCAGTTGCCTGAATGATGATTTTTTTTCAGCAGGTTTCACGCAGTTGACGAAAGTGACGTGTTTAATCCTATGGGAAGCTAATATCACATTCCTTCCTGAGTGCATCAAAGAATTTCACCACCTGATTGATATTGATGTGAGTTATTGCAAGCGTCTACAGGAAATTAGAGGGCTTCCACCAAACTTGAGAATATTCAGGGCGATAAAGTGTACATCATTGACTTCCTCGAGTTCAAACATGTTGTTAAATAAGGTTTTAGTCTTGTTTTTAATGAATTTGATTTGATAATATATTATTGATTTACTGAATTGTTGATGAATTGTGACTAGCAGCAACTTCAGGAGGCTGGAAAGACTGATTTTATCTTTCCAGGAGGAAGTATCCCAAGCTGGTTCGATAAACAAAGTAGGGGACCTTCAATCTCTTTCTGGTTTCGTAATAAATTCCCTGCTAAAGTTCTTTGTCTTCTTATCGCACCTATACTGGATGGTTCCAATGTACAATTGCTAAGACCCGTGGTGTTAATCAACGGCAAAGTTCAACGATATTTTTTTTATCATACGAATGTGACAATGGTGGAATCGGATTATATACAGCTGTTTTATCTACGAGTGACACCTTCCCGTTATGATCTGATTGAAATGCCTTTAAAAGAGTGGAAGCATGTGGAGGTTACGTATGAAGGTTTGTTTGATACCTCACTCATCAAAGCAATGGGAATCCATGCAGTGGAAACGGAAAGGAGAAGCATGGAGGACATAAGATATGATTATCCTTACACCACCACACAAGTGTCCCCATGCAACTTCTTCATAACTCTTTTTCCTTTCTTTTTTCGCTTTTTCTTAGCTCTAATTTTATTTACTAGTCTCATGTCCTACCCAACCCAAGAATGACAAGTCTATTTGGGTTTACATCGTAAAACATATATTTCAAATCAATTAGCATTGATTCATCCATTTGGATTTCATAAATTGTTCATGACTTCGTGCCTTCAATCTTTCAGGTTTTAGCCTCTCTTTTATATATTTTTCTAGTTTAGTTATATAAATTCATAACTTTTCTTGTCCGCCAAAAGTTAATTTTTAAAGTTCATGACACTTTAATGTGATGCATAAAATTTCCCAAGATGTATTATATTTATCAACTCAATAGTGGTGTACTTATCTTTTAAATGATAACAAGTCAGCTACGTGAAGTTGAGGCAGAGTATGCATTGTAACTCTTTGAAACGTGACATGAAAAACATATTTTAATTAAAATGAGTGAATTACTTATAATGAGTAATGTTCTAGTAAGTAATTGGCGTAACTTATAAGCTATTTTTACTAGTTCTATAAACTATATGAAAGTAAAAGCTTTAATAATATATTGGAGTTTTATACCTTTCTACCATAAGGGATCGTCCTTCTCAATATTATTTGCCATTAAAATGTATCTAGGTTTAAATTTAATTATAGGTAAGCTCCAACACAATATTAGGGTGCAGGAAGCAAAAACGTCATGTAATTCTGTATTATGATTAGGTTAGGCCGAAACTAGACTGACCAGATGTAGATTTGGGTTTGGGTTTTTCTTCCTACACTCCTAAGTTTGACTATGAAGACTATTATGTCCTTAAAAAAATATAAATTATAAATTAAATATATTTGTAGCTGACACTCCCAAGAATGAAATTCGATATTTCGATTTCTGAAAGATGGTACCTTTGATTTCTGAGAGTCGATAATACTGATTTCTGAAAATTGGTAACTACAAACCAAAAAGATAGTAATGAAATTATAAAAAAGTTGGAGGTGTAGAAAGAAACATTGAGGGTGTAGGAAGAAAAATCTTCTTGGTTTTACTTCATGCATCAAATCAATTATCTTCATGCACTCCATTATGTTTTTTTGAAAAGTATTTTTTTGAAATAGGAGTGGATGAGTGTTTTTTGGAAAAGTAAGTCCGGAAAAATATTTGTGGAAGTGATTTAGTATATTCAGGAAAATAAAATCCAGAATAATGGAATGCAGGTTGAAATTTAATGGGAGTGCAAAATTCTAGGATCAAAATTTTAAATCAAGACAAACTACTTTTTTTTTTTTCAAATATTATGTAATAAATTTAGTTTTAAATTGATAGAAAATTAATTATAAAAATAGTATAACAGTAAACATATAATCAGCTTTTAGATTACCAAAGAAAGAAAGATTGAAATTGAGAAAAACTAAAAACATTCACAATTAGTGGAAATGAATGAATAATGTAAAATATTTTTTTTTACATTACAAGAAATGTAGTTGCAAAAACTATCAAAGTGCACATATGAATATAAGTAGTAAAAACATAGTTTGAGAACATTACGAATGGGTATGACTTAGATCAACGCAAATTAATCAAACAAATCAATTTAAACTCAACTGTTTGAATTGGATATAGAATTATCAAAGGTGAAAATCAAGCGAACCAACCAAGTTAATTAATTATGTTATTTTATAATTTATAGTCTTTATAAATGAAAGTTAATAAGTCGAGCATTATTGTGTGGCTATTGTTTGCATTGACCAATATAGTGAGGCAAATCAGAAAGACCGAAACAAAGATATTTTCCAAAAATTTCACGCGCTTTAACGTACAACAGAACCCACGCTAATTACTCCTTGGCACTTCACTCTGCATTACCTTACATTTTCACTCTTCCAAATTCATGTTTATTCAAAGTTTGATTCCATTTAAAGTCCCAACACGCTAACATTTGTGACTCGAGACTTTGTTCTAATGGCAACTCCAAGTTCCCGTAGATTCACGTACGATGTATTCCTCAGCTTTAGAGGGGAAGACACGCGTTATGATTTCACTGGTAATCTCTACAAAGCTCTGTGTGACAGGGGAATTCACACTTTCATCGATGATGAGGAGCTTCAGAGTGGAGAGGAAATCACAGCAGCACTTGTGAAGGCAATTGAAGAGTCTAGGATTGCCATGGTTGTGCTCTCTCACAACTATGCTTCTTCCTCCTTCTGCTTGGATGAACTCGCAACCATCCTTCACTGCCAGAGGAAAGGGCTGTTGGTTATACCAGTGTTTTATAAGGTGGATCCTTCTTATGTAAGACATCAGAAAGGTAGCTATGAAGAAGCATTGGCTAAGCATCAAAAGAGGTTCAAAGCGCGGAAGGAGAAGTTACATAAATGGAAGATGGCTCTGCGTCAGGTTGCTGACTTCTCTGGCTATCACTTCAAAGATGGGTACCCACCTTACCAATCTTTTTAATTTATTGAAAATTAGTACACTATCAAGATATGGGTTCAATGCTTCTAGTTTAAATTAATAAATCTTTAATTTTGGGAACAGAGATGAATACCAGTACGAGTTTATTGGGAGGATTGTTGAACGGGTTTGTAGGGAGATTAATCGTGCTCCTTTATATGTTGCGAATTACCCAGTTGGCCTACTGTCACAGGTGCTGAAAGTCAAGAAACTTTTGGATGTTGGATCTGATGATGTTCACATGATAGGGATCCATGGAATGGGTGGGTTAGGAAAAACAACACTTTCGTAGCACTGTATAATTTGATTGCTGATGATTTTGTTTGTTTATGCTTTCTTCAAAATGTAAGAGAAGAATCAAATAAACATGGGTTAAAGCACCTCCAGACCATCCTTCTTTTAAAAATTCTTGGAGAGAAGCACATCAATATGAAGCTCCGACACGGGGTTGGAGCCGCGCTTCCCGAGTCGGAAGGGCACCGGACACAGACACCCGTCGGAAACGCGTACGACGCGGTGTCCGACACTGATATTTGGGTCGGACACGGTCTTCCTTCTGGACGCGCGGAGAAGAGTGAAAAGTGATTGTTGATCTTACCGCTGCAGTTGCAAAATAGGGTTATCAGATAAGGAAAACATAATATAAATTTAATAACAGTTATTTTATTTAATCAATTTGTTTTGATTTTACGGATTCCAAAGAATTATCTTCCGTAACATCCTCATCATTTAACTTCTTTCTCCGTATAATTATTTTATTTAAGAAAATTTTATTATGTTTAATTAGTATATAATATATTATATTATAATTAATTTTAATTTACGATATCTTTTATTTTTTATATTTAAATAATTTAATTTCTATTACATTAATTTATATATAATTATATAATTAATATAT
>Ga0214542_1008911_pt1 | contig 16100 bp, 10 predicted proteins | sample CNSS1metaG_FD_160096 | JGI IMG/M metagenome (GOLD analysis project Ga0214542, IMG submission 160096) | Root nodule microbial communities from cowpea collected in UCLA plant growth center, Los Angeles, California, USA - CNSS1 | ecosystem: Host-associated > Plants > Roots > Nodule | place: USA... | reverse complement strand
GGAGGAAGCATTCCTAACCCTTGGATGCTTTGGATCCATGAGGTGTAGGAAGAAGTGTTGACTTCCACTTAGTCCACCTTGGCTCTTTTGATAGCTCATGGCCAAATCTCCTATTGGGCTTAGTCAAACCCAATTTTAGTAATTCAACTACACATTGTTTGACTTATTATTCTAGAAAGCAAGGCCTAAACAATGGGCCAATCTTATTGTTATTCTATTGCTCTTTGATACACCTCTTCAAATCTTCATATCTTATTTGGCCAATGTGAAGAGTGTGAGAAACCTATGTGGGTTTGGGCCATCTTGAATGAAGCCCAATTCGATCTTTTTGAGCATGCTCCTTGTTATTAGGCCTCTTGATGGGCTTGGGCTTGAAGGTGCATGTGGGCCATGTATTGGGCCTTAAGCATGATTTGGGCCTAGGCATTGACCCAAGCTATAAGCCTTGTTGGGATCACATCACACTTTTATAACCAACCATCCTATATAGGTCACATGCCAAGATCATGTCAAACTTATCAATAACAACCCATAAACCATCTTACTCATGCATATTCCCCCAATTCATGCTTTAACAGAGTAATCAATCCAAACATGTGGCCAACATCCAGGAACAGAGAAGAAAATAGAACAAATGCAATTCTCGCTCAGTTCTCGCTTAGGCTGAAAGGCCTCGCTCAGGCGAGAGGTTTCCCTCGCTCAGGCGAGCTCCCTTCGCCTAAGCGAGAGCTCGAAAAGAGAAAAGTGGTGCGCTCATGTCCTCTCGCTTAGGCGAGACCTCCTCGCCTAAGCGAGATGGACTGTTGCTCAAAACAGGAGCTCGTCGCTTGAGCGACAACTCGCGCAACACTTGGGAGGGTTCTGATACTCTCGCTTAGATAAGATCCACTTGTTTGGGCAAGATTATCAGATCTCTGCCATTGTTCACACGTTCTCAATTCAGTCATTCAACCATACCAATATATAGTTCATTTTCATACCATCAGACACTTAACACAAGCATTTAAAATCATGAAAAGCAACAGGAACAAGCAATTATGACTTAAAATGCAAAATCCTAACTTCCCTTACCTGGAAAGAGCTAGCCAAAAGACTCGTAAACCCAAACAGTGAGCACCACAGCTCCGGGAACAACTTAGTTAGCTAGAAAAATAGCATAACGGAACAGAATGAGGTCATTGAGATGACCCTCAAAGAAAACACAAAAATAAGGCTAGAGGAGAACTAATATGAGCTAAGATACAATTTACGTGGAGTGGAAAAAGCTTGAGCTTGCTTGGAGATGACTAGGAACCAAACCCTAGCAGAGCACAATTTAGGAGAAAAGGAGAGGAACAAGGCGGTTGTTTTCTTAAAGTGAAGTGAAGTGATATGGTTAAGGTAGGTTTAGGGGTTTGGACACCCTATGGGTCTGCCTTAAGCACAACTGGTTAAGGCAACCCTTTTAAAATTAAGGCAACAATTAGAATGGGCCTTACAAAACTAAATAGAAAAAAAATAAGAAAAATAACTTTTATAATGAAAATAAGATTTTATAAGATAAACACAAAAAAAAAAACATAAAACTAATGATTAAGAATAAGAATTAAAACAAAACATTTTTATAATAATAAAATAATAATAAATTGAAAATAGAAAAAAAAATAGCTTCTAACTAGTCAAAATAGTTTTATGAAATATATTTTAATTTGTAAAAAAATGATAAAAAGATAACGGTACACACAACTATAAAAATATTGTTTAAAAAAATATATTAGACAAATAAGTATATAAACAAACTAATAAAATAAAAAATAAAAAGATATATATATATATATATTCGTAAGGAAAGAAATAATATTAAAATTACAAAAAATAAGGAAAATTTTGTTTTTCAAAATAAATTGTTATATGTTACTGTTACTCAACTACATCCTCCTTATACTCTCACAACTTAGATTCTCTCCTTGTTTCTCTCAACCTCCGCACATAGTTAATATCTTAGACGATGCTAAAAAAAATAGAAAAAGGTCTCAAGATCTCATAGTCTCGGAGGCATGTTCCTTGAGTTCCTTTTTTCTTTCTTCGCTTCATTAAAGAGAAGGTTTTTCACACAATACATAACTAGACATTTCTCCTTTATCCACTATCATCTTCTTCCCAAAGTCAAAAATATCCTTTTTGGATCCCACTCTCATCGATCATTCTAGAACAACTTACAAAAAGAGGAATCACACACCATTGTACCAAACACAAAAGAAAAAGACCCTGAAAAAGACTTCTTGGAGGAAAAAAGCCATCAAACAAAGAGCTCTAAGAAAATAGAAGCAAGTACTCAATTGAAAAATAGAAGAGCAACCTCGGTGAAAGAAGGGGAGAATGATACAAAAATCTAAAGCACCTACGAACATTTATGGAGGATGTCTATTGATTACTGACTTCTCTCATTCTTGTGGCCTTTCCATGGCTTTTTTTCTCGAGTTCCTCTTTTTTTCTCCTCTTCAACCTTAAAAAAAATAGGTTTTAAATACTCATTTCCACTCGATAAAGACGCGCAACAGTGAACGGTAAATACATTGATGTTTCTTGCTTAGATTCAATATATTATATTCATGATTAGATTACTTTCGATGCTAAGAATATTTGCTGAGAGCATTTGATGCAAACTTGGGTATTATTTTGTTTCATTCAAAAAAGTTATAGATAAAAAGAAGTATACCAACGATAATAATAATCTCTTTTCCAACTAAAAAGGCAAATAAGGTTTGGGGTTTACTCATTTGATAATCCTTATTTTTCATAATATTAATTATTATGCCTCAGTTGGAAAAGGCCTGAGGCCTATTATGGATCATTTGTGTCGATTAAGTAAAGCCCAAGGCTTATTTAGCATTATCTCCTCGGTTAAATTTCAACCAAGACATAAAACTCATGATGAAATTTAAAAGTTTAAAAATAGTAGTAGATGTGAAAATTTTTACAAGACATATGTCTCGGGTTACTAATAATAGAGGTATAAAATCTATTTTGCCTCGATTGTAATGAAAACGAGACATAAAATTTACATATATTGCAAAAATACCACCTTGTCTTCATATATCTCGTTTACGTTGGAATTGCTGCATATTGGGCGAGTTAATAAGTACAAAATGCACCTGTGTGGGATCAATTAATTTTTCTGTCTAACGTTATACTTTTCCTCCTTCAGCAACTCCTCTAGGAATAGAATAGAGACTATAATGCCTAAGCCTAAATAGGAAAAACTATTTAAAGATAGTGACTTAAGAGAGTTTTAGACCTCAATTACAATTAAAACATAAAATAAGAAAACTTATAAAGAAGACATGGGTGTGCCTTTTCATGTCTTGGTCACACCTCAAAATGTCACCATCACCCTTTTTTTCTCAACCTTTCAATGCTTGATTCCCTCTACATCTTCCGCGCTAGCTTCTTTTTTAAGTGGATATGTTTCTGGATAATAAAAGATAAACAATTAATAAAACCAAGCTCATTAATTGAATAACTAATAGGTAAAATATATCAGTAATGAATGAATCACCTAGGATAGTAAGAAAATTATAAATAAAAAATTTAAAATTCCACAATTAGCAATGAGTGACGGGTTTTAGTGTTTGTTGAACGAAATTAAAATTAAGAAAATGAAAAGACCCGTAACAAAATGACACTTTAGTAGTTTTGTTGATATTACAAAACTAGGTTAGTAAATAACCTATATGTTCGTAAAATATGATACTTGCATTTCAACCTTTTTGTCGTAGAAAATAATTATCAATATTTTGAAAAATGTTTTTTTTTTTAATGTTAATATGGGAGGAAAAATCATTGAACACAATGCGGGCATTAACTACAACGCAAGGTGTGGAAACTAGCATAAAATTTATATTGACTAGTAAAAGTACTCTCAATATCTATTGCAAGCATAGAATCCAGAATCAACTTGTTTCCTTATATGATCGTTTTCTTCTTATTTTTGAAACCCAAAGTCGTTAATTCAGTTGACGATAAATCTACCTTTTTTTTTCAAACCATAGTTGTCATTAACACTTCTCTCTAGGTGTTTACAATACAGTGTCTTATAGATTTTTATTAGAAATAATTTAATCTAAAAATAATTAATGTAAGAAACATCAAGGAACAAAAACTCTTTCTAATTATGTCTTTTACACAGAAAGGGAAAACGTGAAATTTGTAAAAAAATAAAAGGTTCAATTAGTCGGATGATACCCACTTTCATTTAGATGTGTCAATTTGGTATCCGCTTTTAAAAGGATCTCAATTGAGTCTCAACTTTTGAAAAGATGTCTCAATTAGGTCATGTACCGCACCTGGGTGGTCCCATACAACTACACGGTAAAGCTCGTCTACATGAATTCCCGCAAAACATGCGAACAGATATCAGATGAATCAATCAAGCAGGCGTAAATGGCCCAAGCCGCCTACATCAGAAGATAAAACAAGAACCTGTCAACTATTCCAAACCTAAGGCACCACGAGCAAGTCCCCTAGAGCCAACGGTGATCGAACCAAAGGGCTTGGCCCAGGCCAGGCCCACCTGCAACCCCAAACGATGGCCCAGCCCATGACGTGGTCAAACATAATTAATGATCTATAAATATGCATGGACCCCCACAATTAAAGGTATGCATTCATTAATCCCTTAATTGAGATTTGACTTTTTGAGAATCTTTTGCTGACTTAAGCGTCAGAGTCTTCTCCGCAGGTAACCCCTCTTGGGTCCAGGCCGGTCAAAGCCAAGATTCCAAAAGATAACATATGCAAGCCGGGAGGAAGCCTACTAGAGAGATTGCGGATTGAGGTAAGATGATATTTGTGTCTGACATCTCTTATTTGTTCTCCGCAGAACAGGTCATTTTCAACAAAAAAATATTAATACCGTTAACGGTATTGATATTTAAAATGACTTACAAAATTAAGTATTGATATTTATATTAAAATTTAGTGGTAAAACTCATGAATTAAGTTAACGGCTTTAGTAATTTTTGTTTGAAAGGGACCTGATTAAGACATTTTTTCAAAAGTTGGGACTAGATTGACACATTTTTAAATGCGTGTACCAAACTGACATATCTAAAAAAAAGTGGGTACCATCCGACTAATTAAACCAAAATAAAAAATGAAACCATAATTGCAAACCTTGACATTGTTAAAAATATTTACAATTTTGAAAAAACCCTCTTATTTAACCCGATTCTTGTAAAAAGAGGTGTTGTTTGACATTACGCAAGGGTTGGAAAGTCATGAGGGCCATGAACAAACGAAAGAGAAGAAATAAAACTGAATATTATAATGTGAGTAAGTAAGAATTCAAGAGTTACAATAGAGGAAACAAAAAAGGAAATATATACTGGTATAGAAAGGAAAAAAAACTATTATGTAGTAATCGTTTTTACTTGGTTTCGACCGTTGAGCATAGAGCGGTTATTACCATTGGATGGGCAATTTAATTGGTTACTTTGACAATTTAATTGATTACTTTGACAAACCCCCTCAAGTTGGGCATAAATGTTGAGGAGCCCAAGCTTGGTCATAAGGTTGTGAAAAACAGCAGGGGAGAGAGCTTTAGTCAGAATGTCTGCTTGTTGATGTTGAGTATTGATATGGAGGAGCTTGATGACCCCTTGCTTGATCTTTTCTCTTATCAAATGGTAATCTATCTCTATATGATTTGTCCTCTCATGGAAGACTTGATTGGAAGTAATTTGTATTGCTGATAAATTGTCGCAGTAAAGAATAAAGGGTCGTTGGTGATCAATCTTTAAGTCTTGCATAAGGTGATTGAGCCATTGAATCTCACATGTGGTTGAAGTGATGGCGCGGTACTCTGCCTCAGAAGAACTTCTAGATACAATTGGTTGCTTTTTGGATTTCTAGTAAATGGGAGAATTTGCAATGTATATTATGTAGCCAGTTACAGATCTCCTTGTTATAGGGCATCCAGCCCAATCAGAGTCGCAAAAGGCTTTCAATTGAAGACTACTAGTGGAATCAAAGAAGATACCTTGTCCTGGATGATGCTTTAAATAATGTAGAATCCTCATGGATGCTTGATGGTGTAAAGTGGTAGAGGCTACAATGAATTGATTTAAGTGGTGAACAACAAACGTGATATCTAGTCTAGTGTGTGTGAGGTATATGAGACGTCCTAGGAGCCTCCGAAAAGGAGTAGGATCAACGAGAGGTTCTCCTATGTTTGTACTCTTGTGTTTGGAAAAATTCATAAGTGTTGGCATGGGAACAGATCCAAGCATTCCAGCCTCTTTTAGAATGTCTAGGGTATATTTCTGCTAACATAAATGAATGTCCTTGTTGTTCCTTGCAATCTCAAAGCCAAGAAAATATGTTAAGTTCCCGATATTTTTAATTCTAAAAGTGCAATTGAGCAAATCAGTAATGACATTTATCTCATCTATATCATCTCCTGCTAAGATAACATCATCAACGTAAATAAGCAAGGCAATGATATGAGATTCATTAAATTTAAGGTATAAAGAATGATCAGCAAAGGATTGGTTATAACCATGAGAGCATAAAACTCTGAAAGTTTAGAGTATCATTGTCTACAAGCCTGCTTAAAGCCATATAAAGACTTATGAAGGTGACACACAAGGTTTTCATCATGTTTATTAAAACCTGGAGGCAAATGCATGTAAACTTCTTCATCTAAGTCACCATGTAAAAAAGCATTGTTAACATCTAATTATTTTAACCTGATGGTTGTGATCTTGGCTACGGGTGAGAAGGTGTCTAAGTAATCTAGACCCTCTTTTTGTGTGAACCCCTTTGCCACCAAGTGCTTTATAGCATTCTATGTTGTCATCTGCTTTGTATTTAACTTTGTATACCCATTAGCATCCAATAGCACGTTCCCCTTTGGGCAAAGAAGTCACTGTCCAAGTTTTGTTATGTTCAAGGGCTGTCAATTCTTCACTCATGGCTTTCTGTCAGTACATGTGTTGAGAAGCAGCTTCATAGGAATCAAGCTCCTCATGAGAATCAATGGAGCAGATAACCTAAAGGTAGGAGATAGCCTTGCTAGGGAAACATAAGCATCAATGGGATATCTAGAATTACTATCAGACTTAGTTATAAAAGAAGTTTGAAAATCTTTTAAATAGGCAGAAACAATTGTATGCCTATTTGATCTCCTTAGAAAATTTTCTTCAACACCAGAATCAATAGTTTATTCAAGACGAGTTGCATCAGATTCAGTGGAAATAGTATGATCAATATCATTTTGATTGTGAACAACATCATTTTCAGTATCACAATCATTATTGGGTATACTGGCTTGAGGAAGATCTAAATCATAAGTTTTTATCTGTTCTAGAATAGAAACTGTAGTGTTATTTTTGGGAAGGTTTTAATGAATCTGAACTTTAAAAGGAAATTGGCTTTCCTAAATAACTACATTTATGGAAACGTGAATGTTATGTGATTTTAAATCATACACAATATACCCTTTCACATTTTGTTTCAGTCCGAGAAACAAACTTGATCTTGCCCTGGGATCAAGCTTAGTCTGATTGGCAGATATAGTATAAACATAACACAAACATCCAAAAACATGCAACTAACTCATATTGAAAGAATGATCATGTAAAATCTCAAAAGGACAAGAATTTTTAAGAAAAGGAGTGGGCAAAAAGTTTATTAAAGTTACAGCATATTGGATAACATAATTCCAGAAATTTAGAGGCAAATTTGATTGAAATAATAAGGCACGAGTAACGTTTAAAATATGTTGGTGTTTTCTTTCAACTAACCCATTTTTCTCGGGAGTCTTAATGCAACTAGTTTGATGAATGATTCCCTCAGTGTTAAAGAATTGCAACATGTTAAATTCCAAACCATTATCTATTCTAATAACTTTAAAACCTTTTTTTGAAATTGAGTTTTAACCATAGAAACAAAATTGATTAAATGGACATGAGTTTCAACCTTATTTTTCATGATATACAACCAAGTGAAACGAGAATGATCATCTACAATAGTAAGGAAATATCTATCACCGTTCATGGAAGTCATAGCACATGATCCCCAAATGTCTACATGCACAACATCAAAAGTAAAAGAAGCATATGAAGTACTAACGGGAAAAGTAAATTTACATTGTTTAGCTAGGTGGCATACATCATAACTTGTAGTGTTAGGAAGGCTTATATAGGGAAACCTTTTATTGAGAATAGCCATTCTTTGACGAGAAGGATGTCGAAGCCACATATGCCAAATATTATGACTCATAGTATTGTTGCAAACACGTGAAGAGAGATTGCATCCAACTTCATTATAACCCTTTAGAACGTATAAATCTTGATTGAAGATCAACTATACCAATCTTCTTGATTGACATATTGTCCTGGATAACACAAGTGTTAGTGCTAAAAATAATAGAGTAATTGGAATGAGAAACAAGTTTGGAAATATATATTAGGTTATATGAAAAAGCAGGAATGAAAAGAACATCTCTTATTTATAAGCTTTCAAAAATTTTAGCAACACCTAAATGTGTAGTATGGACTTTAGTTCCATCAGGTAGACTAAAATTTATAGGTGGTATCCGTTTTGAAGAAATCAGATTCGAAAAGGAACAACTTATATGATCTGTGGCACGAGAATCTATAATCCAATTATTATGATTGTTCAAACCAGTCAAAGAGGAAAAATTATGTTTACTTTGTTTCATGTTGCAGGAAACAATGGGACCAACCTGATTGACAGATGTATTATCAGTGCCATTACCATTGCTTTGCTTTAGTAGACTCATGAGAACTTGGTATTGTTGGTGTGACAATTTAAAATCTTGGTCTTCTACACCAGATTCATTCTTAGCTTCTTGAATAGTGTCCACATTATTCACAATGTTGTTCTTGTTGCTTGCTTTATATCCAGGTGGAAAGCCATGCTTCTTGTAACAATTTTCTATTATATGCCTATTACGACCACAGAGAGAGCAAACCTTTTTAGCATAGCTCGTGTTCTTGTTATCAGTATTGTTGCTACCAGGGAAACCATGCTTCCTATAGCAGATAGACACGATGTGACCAGTTTTCTTGCAATAGCTACAAGTGACAATGGTGCTATTAATCTTGGCTTCAGCTCCATTAAAGAAATTGCGTCCTCCGATTTGCCTTTCCTGCTGAACCACATAAGAGAAGATCTTTGAAATAGATGGGATCGGGTCCATCATTAAAACATGAGAGGTGACATTACTGTATTGTTTGTTCAAGCCTCTCAAAAACTGCATAATGTGATCCTTCATCTTCCTTTGATGAGAAATACCAACAAGATCACAAGAACACTTAGCAGAACAATTGCAAATAAGATCTGGGCGAAAACTATCTAATTCATCCCAAAGAACCCGCATCTTGGTAAAATATTCAGTCATAGAGGCATTTCCTTGTTTAAGGGAAGAAGCTTCCGATTACAATTCAGATATGCGAAGGAGGTTTCCTTGAAAGAACCTGGAATTAAGATCTCTCCATATATCTTCAGATTTATCCATCCATAGTATGCTTTGTTTGATAGAAGGTGAAACAGAATGGGTTAACCAAGACACAACCATATTGTTTCATCTTTTCCAAGCTTGGTGTGAAGGATCTGTTTTGGCAGGTTTAAGAGTAGTGTCGTCAATGAACTCAACCTTATTTTTCGCGTTGAAAGGTAGTGGCAAATGACTTGCTCCACGAATGATAGTTATGAGATTCCAAGACAGGTGAAACCAAAGAAATTGTTGGATTCTCGTTGGGATGGAGGTAGAGAAAGTTGTGCGCAGCATTGAAATTGCTAGTTCCAGCAACATTCTTGGAATCATCTTGCGAGGTCATGGTAAGAAAGGGAGAGAGAAAACAAAAAAATAGAGTAAACCAGAAAGAAAGGAAAGAGAAGGTGAAAGATCATAGTGATGCGCAACATATCTCTTTAGAGGAAGAGCTCCGATACTATCTTATTTAACTTGATTCTTGTAAGAAGAGGTGTTGTTTGACATTACACAAGGGTTGGAAAGTCCTGAGGGCCATGAACAAACGAAAGAGAAGAAAGAAAACTGAATATTATAATGTGAGTAAGTAAGAATTCAAGAGTTACAAAAGAGAAAACAGAAAAGAAAATATATGTTGGTATAAAAACTATTTGCAATAACCGTTTTGACTTGGTTTTGACCGTTGAGCATAGAGCGGTCATTACCACTGGATGGGCAATTTAATTGATTACTTTGACATTACAAAAAGTCAATTTTATTATATGTTTAGCGGGGAATTTCTTCCTGCACACCATGCTTTTTAACATTACAATTATAACCTTGTTGAAATTATAATTTTGGATTATACAATCCGTAGATATTTTGAATTACACAATTCGAAATTTAAAAAATTAATTTTACACATTCTGAATTATACTATACAGAATGTAAATTTTGTATTCCAGATTGTACATTTTATAATACAATTTTGGATTATACACTTCATACTATAAATTTGGAAAGACAATTCATAAAACAAATTTCATTCCAGATTATACAATCTGTGATACGGTGGTGGAGGAAGAGGAAAGAAGATGATGGCAAATTTTTCTTTTCATTTTGCTTATGGAGGTGAAGTAAGAAAATATGGAGGCATAGGAAGAAATTCCTTTTTAGTGCTCACGCAATCTCGTACCAAAAAGTAAAAACTTAGTTGCAATTTTGGAGAAACATAATAGTGACTTTTACAATTGCTTTTTACGCCCACATTACTTCTTCTTATACCTCCATAAATTTAAAATTTTTTACTTTACTATTTATTGAAACAACGGAAGATGGATAGTTTCAAGGGGATTACATTGAAGTTTCTTGAAAAGATAATGTAAGAAAAATATGTTATTATTTATGTAAACAGTAATACTGCCTGAAAGATACGGAAGCATCCATAACCTCATTACAAAAGCTCAAAGGATCTTTCAAAGTCAAATGGATCAGAATCGGTGAAGAAATTCTAGTGAAAGGCAAGGGGTTAGTAGCTATAACACAAGCTACCTGGGTACAAAAATCCTTAAATTAACCAGAACTTGCTTAATGTTCGTCAGCTACTTGAGAAAAGGTTCAAAGCTATCTTTAAAGATAAAAGTTGCATAATTAAAGATCAAACAGGCATTGAAATATTGAAAGTCAAGATGAGGAGCAAAAGTTTTTTAAGCCTGGTTTGGTTTTAAACCTGTCATTAATTTTTTGAAAATATTTGATTGTTTGTGCTACTCACATATACCCCAGGTTAAGCGTGATAAACTTGACAAAAGAATTGAACGTGTGCAACATAGTTGTGTGTGGACCAGTGAATTTTGAAGAAAGCTGTTATGGAGAAAAATGGAGAAAAATCAAACTTGGGTGTTTGTTCCAAGATCTCATGACAAAAATATTATAGGGGTGAAGTGAGTGTTTCGAACAAAACTCAATCCTTATGGTTCCTTAAACAAGCACAAAGCAAGGATAGTTGTCAAGGTTATTCTCAAAATTTTTGGAGTTGATTATGCATATACCATTGCCCCAATAGCAAAGGCTTACAATAAGGTTATGACTTGTTATTGTTGCACAAAACGGGTGGCAAGTGTTTCAAATTGATGTCAAGTTAGCATTTCTCAATGGCTTGTTGTAGGAGGAAATTCACGTTGAGCAACCAGAAGGGTTTATCATCAAAGAACGGGAAGGTAAAGTATATTTGCTGAAAAAAGCTTCTGTGCGGCTTAAAGCAAGCCCTTGGAGTATGGTACATTAGAATCAATGATCATTTGTTAAGCTTGGGCTTTCGAAAGAAAAAATTTAAAGCTACACTGTGTCCAGCATGTTGATGCTGATATTTTAATCATTTCTTTGTATGTCGATGATCTTTTGGTGACAGTAAGCAATCTAGCACTAATTAATAAATTCAAGCAAGAAATGAAGGATGTCTTTGAGATGACTGGTTTTATGACCTATTTTCTGGGCAAGGAAATCATTCAATAGAAACTTTTGTGCTTTTATTTTGCTTCAAATCCAAATCTGTTTCACACAATACTGTTTCATGGAAAGAACAAAAACATTTTAACGTGAAGTTGTTTCACTAAGAGAAGTTCAAGAAATGGCGATGCAAATCTGGTTTACTGTCACACAAAAGACCTTGCTACCGACATGTTCACGATTTGTTTCAGTTTTACATAAATTAAGTTTATTTTGTTTCAGTTTTACATAAATCAAGTTTATTTTGTTTCAGTTAGTTGTAGTGGATTAACTATGTTTTATTTTTTAGCTAAGCTATCAGTGGCTTGAATTATAAAATTTGATATCTTAGTTTGTTACTTTCTGAATGTATTTATATTAAGTTGCATTAAAATATTAAATGACAGTATTTTATTAGATTTGCATCCTCTTTGCTTTTAATCTCTGTTAACAACTGTCTTTGTTCCTAAAAAAATCTACAGAGAGTTCCCAAAAGGACAATCTCGTTAGAATTATTCGCCTTGTTGATTAGTTGGTGTTCATTTCCTTGACCAAAGTATGATGTATGTTCGATTTGAACATGAATTCGCAACTGAGTATCAATTTTCTTTTGCTGGTCTCTGGTATTCACTATGGTTTAATAGGTTTAATAGTGTATCAGTCAGAGGCCTCTCTATCGTTTATATATGACTAAATAATTCACGATGATACTGTACAGGAGCAAAGATTAAGTGATGCACCTCCAGTATCATGTGCAGGATTATAACAACAATCAATTTTCACCTGAGGGGAAATACAGTTAAGTTTATGGAGGCATTGCATTATACAACATGGGAAAAAAGTACAACAAAGACAAATTACGAAGATGTTGTTCAAATCAATGGCTCTATATAATGATGGTACACATGAAGTATGGAACTGTAAACCAATTTGAACAACACCAAGGAAAACTAAATAAATACAATGTTTGAACAGAGATGAAAAACTCTTCAGTGGCACCTCATTTTACTCTAAGTAAATTAGCAAGAGGATTGTTTCATGCAGTGGCTTCAGGAACAGGGGTATACCAGCCATGGTGGATCTCCACGGCCTTCTTTCTTCGGGCAAGCCGAGCCTTGCGATTTGCTCCGGTGTTCCTGTGCAGTGTTCCTGCTCTCACAGCTTTGTCAATTGTTGAGTATGCCTCTCCAATCAACTTCTCAATAGGGAGGATTTCTTCGGATGCTGCATCTTGTTTCTTCTTCAGAACTTCCAGAGCTTCCAAAACCTGATCAAATATTATATAAAAGCTCTAAGTTGAGATGGTAACAGAAGACAAGAGGTATTAACACCAGTTCTTGTCACAAGAATTATAAGTGGTTTTCTGAGAGTATTTTATATTTTGAGCAAGATCAGAAGAGTTTGCTGCAGTTTAATGTACTCACAACTACGTGTCACAATGTTAAGTAAGACAAATATTTAGTGTTTGCAAGAGCTCAACACATAAGTACTGCAGTTATTACATCTGTTATCACGAAAAGATTCATAATTGGTTTTGGAGTCTAATATTAGGTTAGAGTGGACTGCGCTTGCACAAGTAATTGTACTAGAATACTCAATACTGTTATACTAACAGAAACTAGGAACATTAGAAAAGTGTTTTACATCATGCATGTCATACTAACACGAGTCCTATTTTTCTCACCACTTTTTCATCTTTTCATGACAATTCCAACTTATTTAATCAGGATTTTCCTGAGAAACTAAAAGAATGCTGGAATCACCGATGGGTTGTAGGAAGAAATGCCATACTTGGTATAAACAAGTTGGTCTAAATAACAACAATCATGTCATACACTCTAGAGTGTGACGCCAACAGAAAACCAAAGTGTTTTTCTCAAGCATAGTTTGGTACAACTAAAGGTAGGGATGAAAGGATATTGAATGCTAACTTTTGCAATGACCTGTGAGGGTGTAAAAACTTAATTTTAGACACTAGAAGTAAAGATTTATCACAATCTTTTCCCATGAAAGCAAAACATTAAATTAGTGTGAAGTGAACATCAACAAAAATTAATAGAAAAAAAAAAACGAATGACATACTTATTCTTTTTCAGTCTATTCTAGCAACCTACCAAAACTTAGTCGAAAGGAAAATCAAAGGAAAATCCATGGCTCTTGACAAAAAAAAAAAAAAGAAAGACACTATTTAAACCAACTCTTCACGCAGCATCCTGCAGTCAGTGTACGTCCAAAGTCCACCATATCATCTTCTCCCTCATTGCTCTCATACTCCATATCATTAACATGTAATTTTTCTTCTTTCTCGATCTCTCCTATTTCTAACATATTGTAAGCCCATATTTCCCAGTTTGAGTCAAGTGAATTTCACATTACAGACAACTGACATTACTCCATAGCAAAAAGACAAATACAATACAACTCAATGATCAAACTAACAATTGAATGAAACTTGATAAAATTAAGTAAAAAAGAGTGACTATAAAAACTACAGGGTTTGGGGCCTAAAACATTAATTTTTTGACTCATCTACTTCAGGTGAAACAAGGTATAGAATTGGTCATCCACAACACATAATAATGAAAAAAATAGGTTCCATTCTATAAAGTCTTGGGGATAAACTATTCAACAAACGTCTATAGTATTGTTGACATAATTTATAGAAATAACTTATACATAGGCAAATTTATAAAATTTCTCTCATTCAACTTTTTCACAAACCAATATTAACTTGTGCATCAGTCAATTTTAACTCATGAAAAAAACTTAATTCATTTTACCTTTACTATTAGTGAGAAATTTATCTAAACAAGACCTTAAACTGTCTTCTGAATGTCTGAGAATGAGTGTAATTGAATGAAGTGAAATGCAAAAGAGAAACAGCATAATATAATGCAGAAGGGAGCATAGTTGGAATTTAATTAGATGCACTGCCAGTGTAAAGATCTTTCATACAATCATCCATTATAATTAATTAAAAAGACATATACCGTTTCTAAAAAATTGACTGCACACACAATGCTTGAAAATTAAACACATAAAATTAAAATTTAATAGTTTGGACATTTTTAAACAAACAAACATAAACTAACTTCATCCTTAGATAAGGTCAATTCCATGCCAAACAAAAAAAAATGCAAGTTCTCCAGTATAATCTAACAAATCCAAACCATTCAATTGAAACATTACCCAAACCAAAAACAACAACTTTAATATATCATAAAGCCTCCACCTTCTTGGTACGCGTTTTTATCTCAGATTTGCGAGATTTGTTGTAAATGCGGCGGTTCTCGGCTTGGCGAGCTCTCTTCACAGCGGAGTCCACCTTTTTCTTGGGGGCAGCCTCGCAAACCACAGACCCACGTCTTTGAACTGTGCTCAGCGGCAAGCAGTTACCTGAAACCAAACAAAACCCGACAAAGACCCACAATTAAAAACACCACCAAAACCGAATCTTTCGTGTGTTCTGATGAAAATAAGGGAAAAAAGAGAAGCCCCGTGAAATGGGGTGGTTGGTGAAAGGTACCTTGTGAGAAGAGAGGGAGAGAGAGGCTTCTGGAGAAACTGAGAGAAGTGGAATTGGAAATGGAATGGGAAGAGGAAGTGAAGGAAAGGTTCTTCATTTGGGAAGGAAGGGTAAGCCATGAGCACGAAACAGCGGTTGCCATATCTCTGTGTGAGTAAAGAGCCAATTCTCTCTCTTTATCCGTTGAGAAGAGATGACGATTATCGTTATTTGTTGAAGTTATTTGTTCAAGGTTTATGCGATATTTACATGGCTACCCTTGCTGTTTTCTTTATTTTCATATCCCATCCAATAAATAATAAATATATATATATATATATATATATATATATATATATATATATATATAACATCTATCTATCTATAACAATAAAGAAGATTTCTCTTTTTTATCCACATTTCATAATACTCGTTTTATCCTTAATTATTTTAAAAATTAATTATTTTATAAATAATTTACTTTTAATCATTTTTCTACAAATCTCTTTTGTCTATCTTATTTTTTCATAATTTTATATTTAACAACTATTTTAAAAATTTTACATTTGTTATTGATCTTAAAAAATGCAAATACACAGGCGCGACAGCACTTGTGTGTTCGCTAGTATA
>Ga0214542_1008907_pt1 | contig 16105 bp, 5 predicted proteins | sample CNSS1metaG_FD_160096 | JGI IMG/M metagenome (GOLD analysis project Ga0214542, IMG submission 160096) | Root nodule microbial communities from cowpea collected in UCLA plant growth center, Los Angeles, California, USA - CNSS1 | ecosystem: Host-associated > Plants > Roots > Nodule | place: USA... | reverse complement strand
TGAGTTTTATGTTTTATGTTTCTAAATAAATTGTAATATTTTATATTACTAGACTTTGATGATTGTAATGAAGCTTATAATTATGGTTTTAAAGTTTATTCTATGATGAATGAAAGTTTTAAATTTCTTACGTTTTGGGGAATTACAGTTATATTAAATGAGGTTTTAATATTATTTTATTCTATTTTATTTAAAATTCGTAATATCCGGACGGGATGTTACATAAGCAGCCTGGGTCAAACACTCACCCAATAAATAATTTTCTTAAAGTTCCCCACCACTTACCAAAGTAAGCGGCCTGGGTCGAGCCTAGGTCGAACACTCACCCAATAAATAATTTTCCTAAGTTCCTCGCCACTTACCAAGGTAAGCGGCCTGGGTCGAATACTTAATCAATAAATAATTTACTTAAGTTCCCCACCACTTACCAAAGTAAGCAGCTTGGGTCGAATACTTAATCAGTGAATAATTACTTAAGTTTCCCACCACTTATCAAAGTAAGTGGCCTAGGTCGAACACTCTCTCAATGAATAATTTTCTTAAAGTTCCCCACCACTTACCAAAGTAAGCGGCCTGGGTCGAACACTCACCCCATAAATAATTTTCTTAAGTACCAAAGTAAGAGGCCTAAGTCGAATACTTACTCAATGAATAATTTTCTTAAGTTCCCCACCACTTATCAAAGTAAACTGCCTGGGTCGAATAATCACTCAATAAATAATTTTCTTAAAATCCCCACCACGCACCGATATAAGCGACCTGGGTCGAACATATTACATAATCATAATTAACGCAACACACAATCATAAGTCGTAAGTGGCACGCCTATAATCAAAGTAAAACAAGAACGAACGACATCACACAACGCGGTAGGCGTGACAAAGCATCCATCAAATTATAATATCGTAAAGGCATAAAATGATTGTTCAACAGAAAAATAATTGTGTAAATTATTACAAACTTGTGCTGAATATGAATCAAAATATAAACATGGTCCTAAACAACCGAATTAGCATCCACCTCCACCATTTCGGCCCTATCATCTACAGCATTTACGTCATTAGTATCGGCCACCTTCTCAACCTCCTCTTCTGGACTTGAGTCCAATTCATTCACCAAACGGTCGTCCACCATGTCCTTATTAACATCATATCTAGAATCGGATACGTCCACTTCCTTGCAGAAAAAGGCCGCTTGTCGCAAACACTTTTGGAACCCGTTTATATGTTCTTAAATGATGTGGCCCTTCAAATCTTCAAGCTCACTCTCAAGCCCATCATTCTATTCTTTTAACTTACCATAATCTGTCTCCATATCAGAAATGTTTTCATTAAGCTTTTTCTCGGAGTCCAGACACCTAACCTTCCACGAGCCCAGCCACTTCCTCTCCACCAGCCACTCTTCCCGCTCCTTTTCCCAGGCCGCTTTCTCCTCAGCATGCTTGGCGGCCTAAACTTTCAACTCCTCCTGGAGCTCCTCCACCTTGGCCCATCCACCTTCCTTGATTTCGCTTTGCAGAAGAGTGCCCACCCTGCAACCCAAAATCAAGGCCTTACTGTTAAATTCCAGCATGGCCTTTATCATCAAATTGGGCTCTATATTGTCTATAGAAGAAATCAAAGATTCAGCCAAGGAGATTTCGATGTCATAGCACACGGTCATCTCCGGCAACTCAATAAGGCAAGCTTCAGGTTTCTTTGCCTCAGAAGTGGATTCTGGCCCCAAAAAGGTGGCCCTAACTCGCTTCAGGTCTTTTCCAACACCTTGTTTCGCAAGCACAGTCGCCTTCCTTTTCGATTCCCCGTGGACGTGAACCTTGACCAATGGTTCTTGAAGATTGGGAACATCAACATTCTCGACATTTTTGGCCTTTTCAGCTTGCTCCTTGTGCAAAGCCTTGAACATGTTTAAGTTCTTCTTGCCAAGCTGAGCCATGAGACCTGCAACGTAAACAATAACGTTATTTCTCTCAAATACAACATGACGGTGAAAATACGAAATGATACCTTCTAAATCAACAAGTGGGTGCATGGATAAATAAACCCTAACTAGACCCTTAGTGGGTATTTTATCGCTAAATCTCATCAAAAGATACTATGCTTCGTCGGGTACCCCTCTCAAGGACAGGTACGCAGTTCAACCATCCATTCAGTATGCGAGACCATCTGAAAAGAGAATATTTGGTTCGCACGTCAGCAGCTACCCATTCATACTTGGCTTTTTTCGGCAAGTTGCTCTCGGATATCTTCTCCGCCGAATCCTCTCTAGTTTCGAAGTAACCTTTATTGGAATCCCCCCTCCTCACCAGCCAATTGGCCACTATCCTCATCCCCTGACCTTCCACTCCCACTACCCGAATCAGATGAAGACATACTATTGTTATCACTAGACATACCTTTTTGATTATTTTAAAGATGACGGCAGAAATAAGGAATATATCGGACAAATAACAAAGGCAAGCGAAGTACTTTTCTCATATCTGAGCAAATGAAGCAGAATAAACAAATCTTATTCTCAACCTTTATTTATAAGAACATATATGCATCAATAATTTTTTTCCAGCCTAAACGTTATGAATGTGAAACGTCACAAATAAAAGTTGACTACGCAAACCCTTCTTATGAGACCCCTGACAACTGGCGTCTCTTCAACTACTCCCATCACTTCTGACAGAGTCTTAACGACGTTTCCACTTCTTAAGACTAGGAAACTACTATACCCCAAGGAATACTAAGAAAGGAGCAATTTTTTCTTACAATAGCCACCATAACAAACACAACAACCTTTAATGTTACCTATCCCGCCAAATGCTATGGGACTGATGTATTGTACCTAGGCTGCGAATACCGATATGGTTAACTACCTAGTTCAAGCTAGCAACATATAACCTTTGACGTGACCTATCCCGCCAAAGATTGAGGGACTGATGTACTATACCTAGGCGGTCAGGATCGATATGGCTAACTACCTGGTCTGAACCACCTACGACTAGTTTTATCATAAAAAGAATAGACGGTTAGTTAACTGAACAAGATAACAACACATAACGGCTAAGGTCGCCCACTCCAAAGAATAACGCATAAGTAAAAGCCACCAACCCTAAACTTAAGAAATTACAGCAGGGCTTCTAGCATCAGATCACAAACATGGGACTTGGGCCTAACCCAGACTCAGTCCAAGCCTAAACATTGGCCCAACACAATAAAGAGGGGCCCAGTCCATAAAGGAGGTAAAACATAGTTAATATCTCTATAAGTACATATGGACCCCAATAAATTAGAGTACGCTTTCATTAATTGACTAATATGTGATTTGACCTTTGAGAGCCTTTGCTGACTTATCATCAGAGTCCTTTCCGCAGGTAACTCCCTAAGGGTCCAGTCTGCCAACATTAAAAGAAGACGCATCCAAACTGAGGAGTAACCAGTCCGACAAGTCAGTGATTAGAATAAGATATGATTTGTATTTCCTGACATTCTATTATTGTTTTTGCATGAACACCTCCTATTTTTAATGTTTGTTCTTTATTACATGATCCCTCATTTTTCCTATCGTAAACATTATATAGAGTTATTCAACTTAGAAATGGACTCGCTGGCCTAATCGATCGTGACCTACCACCATAATAATATTTTTCATGTGATAACATATAAATATGATTTGAAGCATTGCAAAGCACATAAACTTTTGATAAAAAATAAAATAAAAAATAAAAAAACAAGATGAAAGAAAAATATGAGTCTAAATTTTATTCTTTCCAATTCACATTCAAAGAAAATTTAGTATATTAACGAACCTGATATGTATGATAGATTGGTAAATAGACAACTAAGTCCCTTAATCATGTAATCAATGGTTTGATTTAAACATTTATGTATAAAATAATATCTAATAAAAGAGATCGATCCCTTACTTTTGGTCCTAAGATATATTAGGTCACAGCAGAATTAGTAATTTAATTTAAGTTAATAAAAGTGTATATAAAAGTATTTAAGTCTTAAAATATCAAGGGTCAAATTTATTTAATGAAAATTAAGTTTTTATTTATTTATTGCCAGCAAAATAGCATGAAGAGAAACAACTACACCTAACTCTTGTACTTGCACCAGCTAATATCCACAAACCATGGGAATTGCAGTGCTTGCCTACTATACATATTTGGCAGACAAAATTAAAAGTCAAAAGACATATAAGGAAATATGCAGAAGAGATAAGTAAGAAGAAGGAAAAAAGGTTTTTTCATGGGTTAAAATTAATTTATATGAAAATTAAAATGCAAACACTGAGAAATTATATGAAATTTACTCTACATCAGCTTATCTATAAATTTCTTTTTAAGAAAATTCAATTGTTTTTGATATTGTTTTTAGATAAGAAGTGATTTTAGAAAGGTTATTTATATTTACTCTTGTTTACATGAAATAATTGAAAATATGATTTATGGTGGTTTAATGTGAAGTGCGTGATAATATTGAAAAAAAGTGATCTGTAAAAATAGAATATAATATCATGATATTATTACGAGAACAAATGTTAGAGAATTGTTGGAAGAAAGCAATTATGACCTAAATCCATGTGTAAAAGCCATATGATGCCATGCGGAGTCTATATATCTAATGTAGTATTGAGGTGGGTTTGGCCCCTAAAAGGAAAAAAAAAAAAGTATGATGGTGAACTTGAATGAATGGTGTTGTCCATTAATTCATAATATGGAAGGAATCTTAAGCATGTGGCAGAAAGGAAGGAAAGAAAGAAAGAAAGAAAGAGAATTGTTGATGAATTTGAGTGGAGAAAACAGGGTTTTCGGTGGCCTCTAAGAAATTGCCACCTGCACCACTCTTTCCACGTTCACCTCTTCTGCTTCATTCCAGATACTGCCCCTCTCCAAACAACGCGTTACGTTAGGTTTCTCCCACAAAACTATTACGTTAGATACCAAATTTTCAAACCTACCTTCTATCTCTTTTAATCATAACTTCAACTCTAATATCTTCATACATATGCTTGTCTCAAGTTAGGTATTATATATATACTTTAACATTTTAATTATATTCACATTTTAAAGTATATTTATTATTTGTTAATTATTGAATAAAGAATCACACCAAACCACCGAAATGCAAAAACAATAAAAGTCTACACTTAACAAAACATTAACAAAGAATACCTATTATGAAAAACTCCAAACTAATAATCATAAATAAGACATTACATTACTATGAAATTAACTGCAATTCAAATTAACTTACTTATCTGCGTAGTGATTTTTTTTACGACAAAATCTTTAAATTGAATATTCATATATATATATATATATATATATATATATTTTGTCATCTCTTCAAACTCCAAAGCATCACCCTTTAGACAAAAAAGCTTGACAAAGTAAAGAGGAGTCACATTCCAACCAAAACATCCTAATACTCACATTCCAAACATGTTCTAGTGTATATATAACTCCCATAAATTTTGCATAAACTAAATTTTTCACTTTAAAAAATACAGAAAAGTTGTCAACATATTCGCCTATACTCCCTCTGCCAGGACGTACTTGTCAGACCAAGATATTCATGAATTCCTCTATTAATGTTCACTTTTATCTTGTTATCTTTTTGAAATTGTCGAACAAATTCTTCCCAACTAAGACATTGCCCTACCTAGTTTTTATGTTCCATCTTCATATTTAAAAGGTAGTGTGATATTTAAATTTAGTTTCATTACCATTTTATCAATATTTAAAACAGCGTTAGAAGAAGGAAAGGAAAAACAATAAAGAAAAAAATTGAGGAGAAACGAGAAAGAAGATAAAAGATAATGAAGATAAAAACGAACACGAAGAAGAAGAATATAGTGGCGCTATGTAAAAGGATCTTTGGTGGATTGTAAAAATTTCTAAAATTTATCCTATGCAAATGAGCAAAGCCTTTGATTTTAGATTAAACTGAAGTCTATACCTGATACAACTGAAGACAATTTTTTAAAAAATATGGTCTATAATTGTACAAATATTTACAAAAATATTACAGGATTGTTATAAGTTTCGTTTTACTTAAAAATAGAAGATATTAGATTACGTCAAAAATCTTATTTTTTCACCATATTTATCTAAGTTTACAAATTCAATTTATAAAAATTTTACACTCCATTCATATTTTACTATATAAGAGATGCCCCATATTTTAATTAGTCACAAAATAATAATATCATTTTAATATTTAACTATAATGTCAAATTTTAAATTTTAAGTATATCCAAATATTACTTTATTTGAGTGTATAGTTGTAAATATGTAATTACCTTTCACCAACTTTATTTAAAACTTTGCCAAGTCAATGTCAGGTTATTTAAAATATATTATTATACTCCACCATATTTGAGTAACTGTTTAGATTTAGTTTAGTCATGAATTGATCTTTATTTTAGTAAATTGAGAGATAGTGGTTTTTGTAAATTACGATTAATTTTAACTTCTAAGTCTTAACTTTTGAAATAGGAGAGATTAAAATTATGTAATCACAATACTTTAAGAAATAAAAGAAAGGGTGAAGTATGTTTCTAGTCCCTGAACTTTGATCCAAAATTGAGTTAAAAGAACTATATTTATTTATTTTTAAAGTTTAGGGACCAAAATTTATCAAAGTTTCGATCAGGAACGAATTCCAATTTTTGACCAAAATTTAGGGACTAAAAACAAACTTAACCCTAAAAGAAAAATACGATTAGGTCATAACCCAATACCATACAAAATATTTATCAGATAAACGGTTCAAGAATTTGGGAAACATAAAACAAATTTAACAAATGACGTCTTTCATCTAAAATTTATTTTTTGAATTTTTTTATACAAAATTATTTATTAAATTATCATAATTAATTTTATTTAAATTTTTTTAATAAATAATAAAATAAAATCTATTTTTTTGTTTGATGCTATTTTATCTGAAACCTGCTCAATTAAATATGAATACAAATATTAATTAATATTTCTTTTATAATTTAATATTATATTAAAAAATTTATTTCAATTTAATTTTGTTATTATTTTATCATCTATATATTATAGTTTGACTTTATTAATTGTAACCGAGATAACATTATCAAATTGCTTCCAAAGTTGAGATTATAATCGGTATTCTTTTAAATATTAAAAAGTTAGTAATACGAAGAACTGCTCAAACAGGATTTTTAACTTATTCATTGGATTCACCTACAACACCCCAATTATGCACTTCTTCTTCGTTATTTCTCCATTCAATTCACATGCGTGTATCGTTTTTCATCTAATTTTCAATATACACCATTCAATATTAAAATACTAATTTTAAACCACATATCTTCCAAGTGACATAAATATCTCTTTCATGCTTCTCCTCACACTTTGGAATGAAATTTAATCTGAAATTGATTATAAGTTTTTGCTGTTTCTTAAATTTTTAGCGTGATAGTTTTTCCTACTTTAAGAAAATACTAAATAAATTACATGAAAAATAAATTGTTTGGGTAATAACTAAAAAGTATATAATGTAATAAATGTTAAATGTATTATAATTTTACTTATTTAAATTTTCTTTCAATTTAATCTTCACTTCTCATTTTTTACTCGGAATCTTTTTCATTTTAATTTAATTTTCAATTATTATTTGAATTTTTTGACATAATTTGAAACTATTTATTTAAATATAAGAAACTTTTTACTATTAAATAATTTTATGCTACATAATAACTTCCTAATTACTTAATTAATTTTATTTTTGAATCATATTAATCAACATATTAGAATTTTTCATCTATTTGCCAACGTCTTTCTCTTAATTAAAATAAATTTTCTTTTTTCATTCCTTTTTTTTTAACTCCTTAAATTCAAAGAAAGCATAAAACTCTTTTCGGATATTTTATAATGTAGAGAAAATAATCAAATAATTGATTGAGTTACATTTTAAACACTCGATAGCGGTCTTCTCGACAAAATAAAATATTAAAAAATATTTTAATTAAATTATATCACTTAAAAAATAGTTAAATTTGCAACAAAAATTACTGATGACATATTTAAAAGAAAAAAAAAGTTGTTGTAATATAATATGAATGGAAATTGGTGAGCAGTGAGTAGCAGAGTGAATTTTGAATGACGTAGTTGAAGTGATTGAATTGGAATTGCTAATCAATCTCTTTTTCACATCACATTCAAATCATGCAGCTTTTGATAAATTATTCAATCTTTCCCTTTAACTGACTCATTCAAACCGGACACGTGGCATACACTTGGGTCCTATGAATTTGCAAACATAGCCATGATGTTCTTGTGCTACAAAACAATACGACCCTACGCCTTCCATTTACACTTTCAATCACAACATAAATTCCTCTCAACTCTACCCATCACCACAAAATGAACCAAAATCTGACCCTTGCAACACTGGTCAATTTTTGACCATTTTTGGCTGCTTTTTCTATCATTAACTAAATCATTTTTAAAATGCTTAAATATACTTTTAGTCTTGCACTTTCTTGCATTAGAGAGTACAAATTAAACAGTTAAAAACAAGAAAAGAGAAAAAATAAAATAGTAAGATTGTCTAAATTAGAGAAAAGAAAAAATAAGTCGGTGAAATTTTTTGTCGCTTATTTAATTGATAAAGTCCAATGAAAAATATATGATAGTTTAATAATTTAAATAATTCCTATATTAAAAATTAAGTATCAATTTAAGAATGAATGAATATTTAAATATTTTGTTAAGTGATCTGAAAAAGTTTGTCTCAAATAGATGACTCTTGTAAAAATAGTTACCGTCAATTATTGTGAGACTCCAAGGAGTCATTACTAATTAGATTCTTTTGGGGACTTTATTTTCCTTAATTGTTTTTAAATTTTAAATAAAATTATTTAAAATTAAAATTTAAAAATTAAATTTAAAAATTAAAAAAAATAAAGTAAAAGTGATCTATCAAAAGTAAGGGTAAAAAGAAGAAAGTACAAGTATCACTAGACTTTCCTTGCATTTTTGTTGTTTTTTTTAATCACAAACTTTTATTATTTTTCATCTAAAATTATCATGTTCAAATTAACATTTTTTTCTCAAACAATCACTTAGTAATAACATTAAACAAGTTGAGATAAACAAAGTGTTACTAAGGGAAGAAAAGGAAGGTTATTCATAGGTTTTCCTAGTTTACTTAAGAAGATTTCTCCCGATGGTAGGTGAGAGAGAAGAAAATATTTATAAACTCATGAGTAAAAATATTCGTTGAAAAACACCTTATTCCTTATGATTCCTAATTAAAGTGGATGATTTATATATCAAGTGTAGCGATATAGCTAATTTGAGATTATAATATTATATTAAAAAGAGTTTAGGTCACACATGTGAAGAAAAGGACCCTCTAGCACTTGATAATTTATACATGTCTTTCTCTTTAATGGCAACAAATATGCTATTTTTTTTTATTATGATGAATGTATCTAATCAGTATGTCTCTTTATTAGATTTAGATATTCCCCAACCAATACCTTTTTGTTTTTCTATATCTCTATATATTGTATATTTTTCTACTCTTTTTTACTAGAGATGATGGAGATATCCAAGTTTTGTTTTTCATTACATGTAATTTTTTAACTGAAATTCCATCACATAGTTAATCGCAATTCCAACTAAATCTGTTGAGCAATATGTATTGAATTATTTAAAACTTATTGATATCTACATTTAATTCACATGAAAAAAAAATCACAAACTAATTATATTCGATTTTCTTTGCAAACGTATATCTTATTATACTTACACTAATTATCTGAGTATTAAACAATCTTTTAATTGTAAAAGATGAATAAATAGTATTTATTTATAAATAAATAAACTAGTAATCTATACTACGTTATATTTTTAATATATCTTTTATCATTAATTAAAAACTATCAAATTGAGTGAAAATAAAGAATACATCTCACAAAATTTTATATAAGTTTCAATCAATAATAAAAGACATTTAAAATAGTGTGTCAAAAAATGTTTTGGTAGCATTTATTTTCTACAAACATAAACAAATAGGTTGTTGGTGATGTCTTTCATGATATGTTAGGTATCGTATTTAATAGTCTGAAAAGTTGTCTAATTTGCAAAAAGGGACCCACACTTATGATTTTAATTCAGCTTATGTGCTCTCCATGTGCCTCAACACTAGCTTCCATAGGGACATATTGGTCATGGATGCAGGGACACTCTTCATCAAAATCTAAGAAACTTGTATGAATGAAGACAATCACTTTTTCTTTCATCATTAATCAAAATTCTATTCCTTGATCGATTACCCATTTCGCAAAAAACCTTAATTAATGGGGGTTGTGTGTCATTTCTTCCCATGTCCTTAACTACCCGCTACATGTTTGTGCAAATGCATGAATGAAATCAAGTAAAAGTGTTTCCTCCGATTTCTTGAAGATTGCAGCCTCCATGTGAATGTAGGATAAGAAACAAACATGATTGGTGGAATTTATAGTAATCTAAGTGGGTGTTACACAAGGATGTTAGTTGGTAAGGACAGTTAAGTAGTTTTTTCTGGTAATCCGTTGCTAGGACCAGGAATCCACCAATTGTTTTCTTTGGATTACTTTTCCATCACAAGAGGAAGCACCAAACTTTCATACTACCCATATACTTTTAAGCTTGTAAATATAAAAAATGGCAAGTTGAAGCAACGTTGTGAGGGTGGTTTTGGTTAGGAATTTTAAAGTATAATTGCATTGCATGGACATGAATTGGGTCATGCATGTGAGTGTAGCATTTGCATCCTTAATATTTTTGTTTAAAAATTTGTAACATGATTGTTGGGCAGCAGTGGATTGAACAAGGTAAGATAGACATAGTATTTAAAATTTGGAGAAAACAAAGTTGGAAGAATATTTCATGATGCGGATCCCAACTGCCATACATTGGTTGGGGGAAGTTGCAGTTACCCATGTTTGGATTAGACTAATCTTGCCATCAAGGGCGCAATGGAATTATTAATTGCAGAGGATTAAGCAGTTGTTACTTTTCAATTAAACTATGCTTAGCCACATCCAATTAAACAATGTTTCTGTTTAACATAATTTGAGGATTATGAGTGCGGGTTGCGTTGTTATATTTTTATTCTAAAAAAAATAAGGGGATCGATAATGATGTGTCTTTTTTCTAGAAAGGTGCAGAGAGAGGTCAGCATGAAATATCTTCAGGAAAAACAAAATAAAATCTGTTTTGAAACAATTATGTCCTTTCAAAATAGTTTATCCAATTTTGCGAAAAAAAAAATAGGAGATTCGTAACTCATTACATAAGATGAGATTAATTTCTCATTAAAATAGTATAATTATAGTTTATACAACAAAAGAATTATGAATATATATGATGAACTCCTGATAATAATAGTTAGGTCATCATCGTTAATTAAAAAAATATATATTTATTCAAATAATAAGACAATGGGATCACTTTTCAATTTATCTTGTTCTATCAATCTCGAACTAAATAATATGAGAAAACGCTTCTAGAGTGCTGTTTTTATTTTTCTTTTAACATTAGTTATTTTTGCAACTTGATGATTTTGGTTAAAAAATAAATTGACGAGTAACATACTTTTTTAAAAAAAAATTAAAACATAAAAATACTGAAAATTGAATTAAACATGATCTTAAAAATTTAAAGGATTTAAGCCTGAGATTTTCCCATTACATTGGCCATTTTGCCAAAGTCAGGGTCTAAAATTAAGATTATACTGAAATTGGAGTTTTAAATTTCCAAATTAAAAATTTGTTGTTAATTTCATGTAATACAAATATCCCATATATTAAAAAAGTATCGCGTGAAATTTATGCTAAGTCTCACTCATCTTTATTCTATATTTTCGGCTATTGACTTAGAAGGAGTAATGACCCCGAAGACTGATTGTGAGACGGGTTGTTGTCATATAAGTCAATAATGCTCCATGCACGTGAATCAAACCTTAACTACTCTTTCACACCATATTTTCATCAATTTTCATTTAAATTCATATATACTTACTTCTCCACTCATATTCAATAACTTGGTACTAATTTCAAACAAATTTCATATATTGGACTACAATCCAAAGTTTCATATAACTTAATCTATATACACCTTTCTTTTTAAATCAACAAATTATATTTTAGAATGATATCAACAAATTTGATTTCTATGACAAATTCTATATATTGAAATTGATCAATAATATTAATGAAATATGAATTCAACCCATATAAAACATTAACACCACATTTAATCTAATACTCTAAGACAACAAATTTATGAATTTTTTTCTTATATATTATTTAACTTTCTTAACCCTTAGATTTCTAACAAAAATTAAAAGTCTCACTTTATATAAAAATAATGAGATGAAAAATATATAAGAAAAAAAAATCTAGGACTATATTATTTTATAAGATTTAATTGGAGATTATCTTAAATCTCTCGTATGAATTGACTCATTACTTAAAACTCGTTAAATTCAAACATTTTCTAACTACATAAAGACTCTACTTAGGATATTTTTGGAAGTCTTATATAGGTAAGAAAGATACATACAAACTCTTTTTGTCTACTAAAAAATCCAACAAAATAAAAATATAAAGTAATAAAGTTGGATATAAATTTAACATTTTTGGCCTATGCACTGAATAAAAATAAATTAAAAGGAATAATATATATATATATATATATATATATATATATATATATATATATATATATATATATAATGCTTTTGTTTATCACTAAATTGAAATAGCATTAGGGTTTAAAGTTGCTTTCCAAATTAATGTGTAAATAAAACATGTCTATTGTTGAATTACCTCAACTGAAATGTCAAGGTCAAACTAAATGTCAAGTTGATCAATTATGATATGTTGTTATTTTGTTCCAATCATTCCTCGTGTTCCCTAAGACTATGATTAAGATGAATGGTAACAAAAACAAAGGAAAAAAAAGATTATTTGTTTATGTATATTATTAATTAGTGTTAAGCATGTTCAAGCATGTGCACACATGGAAGATCGCTGCCATGAAAAATGGTAATTAAGTGGAGATGTTTCATGGTTCATGGTCCCTCCCATGTGTAGGTCAATCCCAGCACAAGGGTTCTCGATCAATTTCTGTGATCTGATTAAGCAATTAAATGTTGAACTCAACTCCACTTCACCCATCTATTAATTGAATCTCGACTTCTCTATACTAAATTAATTGCATTTCAACTTCAATCATTGAGACCATTTCTCTTCCAAACATGGATTTGATTCTTCAACCAAAGCATTTAGTGTATTTGTTGTTCTTACATCAGCTTTATCTTAATTCCCAAGCTATTGTTCAAACCAAAGTTCTTTGAAAGAGGTGTGCAAAAAATATTAAACTTTGTTGAATTTTTTAATTCAACTGAGCTTTTGTGGACTTCATGTAAAAAATGTACAAATTTTCATTGACAAAATTTGTTTATTATAAGTTGGAATGGAAGAGTTTTTATTTAGGTTCTTAATTAAATATATCTAAGATTCATCAAAGTAGTATTAAGAACTTATATGTTGGAGATACTCTTACGATTTTAATTTCCATAAAGAGTGGCTGCGCATTCCATGTGCTGGCTGCAACACCAAATACTAATTGTAATTATAATTATAATTATAGTTCTTTCATCCTTAATTATTATTGCCTTCATGATACACTTGCACTTAGTTAAATGTGTATGTTTATTAATTTGCTTTCAGAGGCATATATAGGTTACAAGCACGTGTATTCCCCTTCTCGTGGGTCTTAAGCTATTTGTTTTCCTCCTAATCAAAGGCCATACATGTGTTCTGTTGTCCCTCATCATCTAACATGCTCAAATTCAACCTTATAATGGATGTGGAATTTTAAAAAGGAATATATTATATATAAGTTTATAAAAAAAAAAGCATAAGAATCTTTTTGATATACATTCCTTATCTTTATATAAATTAAAGGGTTAAATATGTTTTTATCTATTAACTTTCAGTGAAAACTTGCATTAGTTTCTCTTCAAAATTTTTGTCCAATTTAATCCCTCGATTTTAGAAATGTGTGGATCGAGTCCTATTAACAAAAGTTTGTTAAGTTTATTTGACGTTTCAAATGTATTTTATTAGAGCTATCAAAATGGGTTGGAACCCTGAGCCAACCCGGCCCATCACGGGTTCAGGCCGGGTTAGGTCAAAATTTTTTTACAAATTTTAATATGGGTTAATTTTTGACCCGGTCCACCTAGAACCCGACTTATAAACTTGCAAATAAAGGGTCACACAACTATTTTTTATTAAGTTGGGCTTTGCATTTAGATTGTATTAGATTATTTTTTTAGCCAACACATGAGTATTTTTGTGATTTTGATTTGTAGTTGGAGTTTAACATCCTTTTAGATTGCATTTGGATTCTATTGAAGTGTATTTAGATTTTAATCAGAATTATAATTTAGTTTTTTTGAAATTGAAGAGAAAAAAATTGTATTTTTTTTAATTGAGTCAATGAGTCAACCTGTTTAACCCACTAACTCGCGGTGGGCCGACTGAATTCAAATCTTTTTGGTACACTAATAAGTGAGTCAGGTTGGGTTGGCTTACTAAGTGGTCAACCCGTGGTCGGTCGAGCCGTGTTACCTATTTTGAGAACTTTACGTTTTATGATAGCATTTGAGTTGTATATACTGTTTGATACATTTCTGTTTCAATGTTAGTTAAGAAATGTGTTTCAAACATTAAATAAACTTAACAAAATTTGGTTAAAATGAATAAATTTATGATTAAAATTACTAAATTCATGCATATCTAAAGTTGATGGACTAAATTGTGTTACAGTTTCAAAGATGGACTAATTCTATTTTTTAGTAAAAGTTAATGGACCAAAAACTTATTTAACCTTAAATTAAATTCTCTCATTTATATTTTTAAAGTAATTTTTGTCATTTACCCTCTTTAATTAGGTTTTTTCCTCTGAACTTTGTAATATATATATATATATATATATAATTAATTAATGGAACTCATATATCAATATAAAAAGAAAGTTAATATAGTTTTAGTCCATATATTTATATATAAAATTAGAATTCATTTCTCTCTAAAGATCATATAAAATTTATCATTATAGTAACATGTGAAATACATCATCTAAAATTAACGATGTTAACTTTTAGATGACACATGACTAAAACTTTTAAAGAATATGATATAATTACATGAAGAAAGTCTTTACGAGCAGAAGCATAAAATATATCTTAAAAGGTTACAATTTTTTTTTTCAAAAATAAAATCTTATAAGTATGGTATTTTGTTAGTTTGGTATAAATTAATGCGTAGGGTGGAGTGATGAGATTGAAGTAGAAGTGTGAAGTAGTCCTACTATTGTTGTACATAAAAACTAAGTTTTGATATCATATGTCATTATGCACATTAAGATGAGATGTGACTGTGATTATATATGTCTCCCAAATGTATGAACTCCACTTTCTATGTTATCGTTATATCTGAGCCGTTTCTTGTGGAATTCTTATCATAAAATGCATTATATATGTCTATGCATGAATACTCAAATTAAGTGGGTCGGTTGTTTTGTTTTCTGAGTACGTAAGAAGACCATTTCAGAAACTCCCATACGCGTTATAACCGTTAACAATGAATCACTATGTACACATACATACATACATACATACATACATATATATATATATATATATATATATATATATATAACAAACACTCAATTTATCCACTATTAATTTTTCTAATTATTCCAGTACATTTTTTTTTTCTTTGTATTACAACATTTCAAAGTAGTTCAGTCCCTGTTTAGCTCTCTACCTAGGTTTTATATCCTTTCTTAATATAGTGGAATATTACTATCCTCTATCTCTGGTATAGCAAGGTTTAACGTAAGTTTTTTGTAGTGATAATGAGTTATAAAGAATAAATAGAGATTATGTATAATCAATAATATATGTTAATCGGTATGATATATATATATATATATATATATATATATATATATATATATATATATATATATATATATATATATATATATAAAAATATATTATAAATATTTATT
>Ga0214542_1008906_pt1 | contig 16107 bp, 16 predicted proteins | sample CNSS1metaG_FD_160096 | JGI IMG/M metagenome (GOLD analysis project Ga0214542, IMG submission 160096) | Root nodule microbial communities from cowpea collected in UCLA plant growth center, Los Angeles, California, USA - CNSS1 | ecosystem: Host-associated > Plants > Roots > Nodule | place: USA... | reverse complement strand
TATTTAATTACTATATATCATTCATTATATATATATATATATATATATATATATTAATAATAATAACAATTATTATACATATATGATTAATTATTATATTATATATATTATTAATAATTATTATAAATACATATTATTAATTTTAATAATTATTATATATAAATATATTATTATTATTATTTTATTATATATATTCGGTAACCGGTTACATAAAAAATATATATATATATATATATATATATAATAAAATAATAATGATTTATATATAAATATATAAAGTACTGTAAAAAGAAAAGAAAATATCTATTATTATAAATATCTGATGCACCATGAGAAAAATAAAAAGTGTAAGGTTAATGAGATTAAATTTGTAGAAGTCTTTTATATTACTGTAAATCTTTGTGAAAGATGAAATTTTAATGCAATTTCGCAAATTTGTTAGCTTATTTATTTTTAAATTGTTAAAAAAGTATATGAAAAGTATGGGCAATTTTGTATTTTAGGATCTTTTTGAACTGAAATTTATGAAAATGGGTCCGTTGAATTGTTTTTTGGTAAAATAGGGATAAGTTGTCAGAGTGGACGACGATATTACAAGTGAAGTCGTCCTCCATCCTGCCAATTTTTTTTTTTCTTTAAAAAAGAAAAGAAGTGAAGTCATCGTATTCAATTTTTGTGGTCATACACGCATGCAGTGTATTTTGACTATTCGATACACGGGTCTTCGTGAATTTTCTTTGATAAATGAGACTATTAAATTTTCTTTATAAATTTAGGGCTTTCCACCCTTAATTCATTCTCATTTTGATTGTTTCCATTCATTGAAACCCTTGAAGCCATGTCTTTCTGGTTCACCTTCCACAAATACGCCAAAGATGTCCTCCATTACTTCCACGCAGCCCACCTAGGCGTTCATTTTGCAAAGTTTTTCTCATTCATGTACAAGAAATACCGCCATTAGGTTTTTATCAATGTCGCAGGGAGGACCCTCCACCTCCTCCTCCGTCTTCAAATTTAGCAACATGCTGTGTATGGGTCTCTGTTGGGCCCGTAAATAAGTTTGCTTTACTTTTATCACTATCAACTTCATCCGCTTTCAAATTTAATAGTATCTGCTATTTGGTTTATCATGCTTTGCCGGGATCTCACTATTCTTCCTTTGTTACCCTAAATCCATGTTTTATTCCATTTATTTATTGTTAAGGTTATTTTTCTATAGAACACGCTATTAGGATCTCACCATTCTTCTTAGTAGTGACCATAGTTGGGATTTTGTCCCTAAACCCTAAATGGAGTGTAATTTGGTCGTTTATATTTGAAGAACATAATCGGTGAAAATCTAAACGAAAATGTTTTCCTAACACTATATTTAACACTTTACAATCCCTTCTTTAAAGCATTTTGGTTATTAAAAAAAAAGTTAACCTTTATATTTATAAAGCAAAATTATAAAAAAAAACAGTGTTTTTGTAAATATTTACTGGATGTTAAAATGATATTAACCATTCTTAAATATCAATTTGCATAAGGAGTAATCCTCTAAGTGAGTACATCTTTCTGTTTCACATTTTTGGATTACTTTCTCCCTCTAATAAGCGAAACTATCCCATTTCTTTTACTATTGTTTGGATTTCAATCCATACATAATCACCTTATCTCGTAAAAAATAAGTACCTTGGCAAGATAAGTCCTGTAATAACTCATAAATGGAAGTACAAACACAAAGAAAATAACAACGAATAACAAGAAAAGGTAGACAAAAGCATGACAAGAGTAAGAATGTGAGAAAGATGAAGGAGAGAAATAACATTAATATTGATATTTTCAGTTATTAACCACTAGAAATTTGCACCATAAAAATATAAATTTCAATTAATAATTTCAGTTTCAACCGATCATATTCTCCTTATTGTTGTCCACTAACAATTACTTACCGTAAACACTTACATAATACTTTTATGTTATCTAGTCCTTTAAAATTTAGCAAAGCAAATTCTCATCTTTTTCTGTCAATAAGAAAAGTAAAATTCATGAAAATATCTGGATGAAAATAAAATTCAAATATTGTTGGTTCTAAGTCATACTAATATGAATGAGTGACTAATAGAAAAGTACTATCAAATTAAAGTTGAAATTATCACCACAAGTCGGCAGATTTTTTAGGTACATGAGAAACTTTATAAGTTTGTTCAGGAACAGTGTACTAGAAAATTTTACAATTTTCGTAAAAAAATTACACGATAAAGGTTTTCAATTTCATCTAGAAAAAATTATATAAAAATTTGTAATTTATATCGAAAAAATTATATATTTAGTAATAATATTTGTGTTAAATATTTGTAGATACAAATTTTGAGATGCCAAATCATGACAGATAAATTTATTGCATATTTTTATTTATATTTATGTTTTAATTTATGGGTTAGCTTCCACTTGAAGAGAATTTTCCGTGATTTCCAACAATTATAAAATACAAAATAAACTTCACAGATCAAACACAGAAATGTAAAGGATATTGGGAGAACGCTTTTCTCGTAAAATTATTGTATATTAACTTTTAAGTAATAAAAATATAGAATAATACAAATAAACTTAACGGATTGAACAAACTGAATGAAAAGTAATTGAAACAAAAAAAAAAATCTCTCGAATCAAAACAAGCATTCAATATTTGATATATATCTGTCTGGAAAACAAAACATGGAATGAAAATGAGACATCTTTGTCCAAAGTATGACAAACTATATGCACAAGGAAACTCGGTCGGAAAAACACTTGCCATTATCCACAACACAATGGAGGGAAGTCCAAATGATATGTACACTGTGAATGGCATGAGTGTTGATATGCTCACATCCGCGGCCAAACATGACCGTACACATCTTTATTTTTATATTGTCGGTCCCAAGACCAGGGGACATCTGCAGAGGGAATTTTAATATTAATTAGAAGACAAGTTAAACGTTACAACAACAATCAAGTCACTTAAACATGCCAGGAACAGCTGTGATTAACCTTGGGAAGAATAAGGCAGAGGAGGGAGCTCGTAAGGCAAAGGTAAACGGATAATAACATCAGATGGTGAATCCATACTCTCCTTTTTCTGTCCAGTAAGGGTTACTAGTTTTGTTTTCTTCATTTCAGAAGATTCTTGGGCTGGCCACTTACCCTGCAATTCTTAGTTTGTTAGCATGAGTCTTCCTCACCACTTGCAGTTAAATCATTCCAATCACAAAGAACATCAAAGATCAAAGATTTGATACCTCAGGTAGTGCAACATTACAGGTACAGGAAAACACAGATCCTCGTCGTTTGAATGATGATGGTAAAAATAGCACTCCCAGCTAAAACGAAATGAATTTAAATGTTTTTTAGTGCAACCTCTGGAGAACAACATGAAATGTATTTTGACTGCAAATGCCAAAGTACAATAAGAAACAAATAATCAGATAAAACGCTCTTTTTGGCATCTTCAGATCACTGTATGTCCTTAGATAAGGTTTGGCTGAGCTAGCCAATTCTTGGGTCTGAGCAGTTAGATAAGAACACCATCGGTCAGATAACATGACATACCTCGTAGGAACGAATCATCAACTGAGTGTTATTCTTCTGAAGAGCTCCCCAGGCAGCTTTGCTAAGATTTGCCGAAGTTAACAAGAACCAACTATTTGGAAAGAGGGTATTTCCACAGTTAACTATCTATAGCATGACTTTAGCTGTGCAATACGTGACCAAAAAATTCAACAAACATAAAAACTAAAGTGCATATAATAGGTCTGACGGAGGTCTTACGCAAGATTCTGATTATTATAACGAGCGAAAGTCTTTATATGGGGCATAGCACGGCTGAAACATAGAACACATAGACATAATTGGTGAGAAAAACTAACATTTGTGCCCAATAAAAATTTGAGGAAAATTTGCTTGTAATTTCCAATCAAAATTTGTGACGCATATTCAAAATAGCAAAGGCGAGTGCCAAGTTTTCGCCCACAAAACTCTGATAAATCGGACTCCAATGAGTAGAGGTGTCAATTTGGCCCAACCCACAGGGTTTGGCCCTGGCCCATGTGGGCTAGGGCAAAAAAAGCTCACATTGAAAAAAAGCCCCCAACAAAGAAGCCCACAGGGCCAAAAACCCTACAAAAGCCTTGTGGGCAAGGGCCAACCCATGGGCTTTCATCTTTCACACGAAAAATATATTATTTTTTAAGATATATTACTATCTGTGGGATAGGACCAACGAACCAGACAAGCACGACGACCCGAATAGGTCTAACGACTCGAACCTGCCCTACGACCTCGACAAGAACGACGACTCGAACGGACCCGATGATCCAAATAGGCCCAACAACCCGAACGGGTCCGACGACCCAGACGAGCCTGAATACAGGACAAACCCGACAACACGGACGGGCCCAACGACATGGAAGAGCCCAACGACATGGAAGGGCCCGACAACCCGGACAGGCTCGATCACCTGGACGGGCCCAATGACCCGGACAGGACCGACGAACCTGACAGGCCCTATGACCCAAACAAGCCCGACGACCCGAACGGGCCTGACAACCCGTATGGACCCGACGACCAGGACGGGTCCTACAACCCAGACGGGCCTGACGACCCAGATGGGATCGACGACACAAACATGCCCGACAACCCAGACGAGCCGAACGAGCCAGATGGGCCTAACGACCAAGACAGGCCATACGACCTAGACGAGCCCGACAACCCAGACAGGCCCAACAACCCGGACGAGACAAACGATATGAACAGGCCCGACGATCCGAATGGGCCAAATGATCCAGACAGGCCCAAAACCCCAACGGGCCCGACGACCCGAACGGGCCCTACAACCCAGACGAGCCCGATGACCTAGACGTGCCAGACGACCTGAACGGGCCCGACGATCCGAACGAGCCTGACAACTCGAACGGGCCCAATGACCCAGACGGGCCTAATGATCCGAACGGGCCCGACGAGCCAGACGGACCCGACAACTCGGACGGGACCAACGACCTGAACGGGCCCAACGACCCAGACAGGCCTGATGATCCAGACATGCCCAACGACCCAAACGGGTCGTTAGGCCCATCCGAGTTGTCGAGCGCGTTCGGGTCGTTAGGCCCATTCAGGTCGTCGGGCTCGTTCGGGCCCGTCTGGGTCGTCGGGCTCGTTCGGGTCGTCGGGCCCGTCTGTGTTGTCTGGCATGTCCGGGTTGTCATGCCCGTCCTGGTCGTCGGGCCCATCTTGGTCGTCTGGCCCGTCCGGGTTTTCGAACCCGTCTGTGTTGTCTACCATGTCCGGGTTATTCGGCCCGTCTTGGTCGTCAGGCTCATCTTGCTCGTCGGGTTTGTCCTTGTCATCGGGCTCGTCCTGGTCATTGGGCTCGTACGGGTCGTCAAGTCCGTCCGGGTCATCGGGCCCGTTCGGGTCGTTCAACTTAATCTTTGACTCTGGCTTAATGTAGTATTATTTAGGGGGTAACCCACCTTAGCCCTAGCCCTAACCCACTAGAGAGGGGACTTTGGGGGCTGGGGCTTTTTTTTGGCCCCCTCATTTGGGGGCCCCCTAAAAGGGGGCTTTTTGAAGAGTGGGCCAGGGCTGACCCATGGGCTAGGGGCCAAATTGACACCTCTACCAATGAGGCTAGAAGACGATTATGACTTGATGATAATCTTTTCCCTTCCCAGCGACAAGTTAGGAAAGGGGTGAGATGAGGGTGGTCTAAGTAATACTTTCCATGAAGATTATGCCACAAACCGCAAAGAAAAATTCCTCATAGAAACAGTCAAATTTCTTTATTCAAATTCAATCAATGGGCTGCAAAAAATATTGCATGACTGGTATAATTCCAAGAAAACGTGAAAACATTAAATGCTTAAATTTTTAAATAATCGTTAAACTAAAGGGATAGCATTCATTGTACAAAGAGATACACTTACCCGCGGCCAGTATGGTCTGCTTTCCATTTTGCCCAATACTTCTTTAAAAAGGCTTTCTCCACATTCTTCAGAGGACTTGGAACTGCACTTCCAGCCGCATAACCCTATAGAACAAATAGAGGCAAAAGTTGTCAACAAAGTTGAACTTAGAAATTCAGTAACGAACAGAACTACATGAAAAAAGAAATAAGATGAAACAAAAGCTGACACTAACAAGCATGAGAGCAGATTGGAACTAAGGAGAGTAGTCATACTATAAGTTTAAATAATCATTCTAGCCAACGAACTATTTTGATACCCCAGAAACACTTGCAATATTTATGTCAGTTATAACTGTTGAATTGTGTTTGACATAGTCGTAAGTGTTCCATCGAACAATAATCACTAATTCAAGTAAAAAAGGAAAAGCATTGGTCTCAGAACCAACAACTCAAGTACATCATCAAGATATCAACAAGGGTCTGGACTTTATGTTATACACCCTGTTCATACTCATCCCATACCTATATTCGAATAGACCTTTTATATACAATAATTACTACTCCATCCATTCCTTTTCAAATATCATTTAAGGTTCTTTTGGAGAAATAAAAAATGCAATAAAATTTCTTGACTCTAACAAAATATTTACAAGATTTTCCATTTTACCCTTTTTATTTCTACGTCACAATAGCAATTAATGTTGTCTTAAACTTAAAAGATAACAATTTAAATAGAAACAAAAAGATTTAAAAAATGCGAGTGCAAAACGGAGGGAGTATTATTTTAAAAACATTGTCAATTTCCAATATAGTACCATAATTCCTAATAATGATAACTTTTGAACTCTTCTCTATGACTTTTCATGTAAAAAGCCAAACTAAAATATTTTCAGTCTTTTAACTTGTATACAAAGGAACTGACTCAATTGAGTAAATGGGCCCATGTTTAACTATTCAGGAATTAAACGGGCGAATGACGGGGCTACTACTACTCTTCTACTACATATAACGTGCAGCCTAAGCTCTGGGTAATAGGTACCTGCCCCAATACCTATTGTCATTACTAAGTGAAACAAAGATAGAAATGATCCAGACTAATTTTCAAAAGTATAAGAGAGAATTTTTAAGCATGTATCGCAAAATAAAAAATGGTCGCTGACCTGATAAAAATAGACCAGGCACGTGCCATATCCACAGATATTTGATTATGCTCCAAAATAATTTTTAAGTTGAACATGAAATGCAAATCAGAGGCAGTTTTCCTTTTTTATCTCAAAGTAAAAAACACATCCCAAACATCTAAATGTTTTACCTCTAAAGAGCATCTGACATCTTCTACAGTAGGCCATATTATTTGGGGCTCCCCCATACCAAGGGGTGTTTTATCTTTAGAGAGGCCTGCTGACATTGATGATGCTAGCTCAGTCATCCATTTTTCATCTAAAGAACCAAGGGAGGAGAACTGCAGTAGATATAAGCCAAGATCATCAAAAAAATAGTAAATGATAGATATTGCAATCTCTAAAATCTGTTATGAAGTGCTACATTATAGTCAAAAACATGAGTTGAAATGAGAGAAAATATAACAATAGTGAAACTGTGAAATACTTTAACATTAACTCTTTTCCATATAATATTAGAGTTATAAGATTAACATGAACCAACTGCGCCAAAACAAGAGTATAATGCAACCTAGCCTTGAGCCAAACTGTACCTGATAAACAAGTGGAGATTTCTTAAACTCTTCATCAAAAGTACACTCCTGGAGAAGAGAACGCAGCTTCATATGTCCCCACCTTTTCAAACTAGAACCAGAATGATATCCAGGTACAGATGCGATTAATCTAACCTGATTATAATACAAACAGCATTATGTATCCTGATGTACAGTGTATCTGACAATGGGACAAATTTTTAAACATTTCAATAAAAGAAAGGACATAATTTAATAACAATAAGTGGAAACGTACCCTTGCATCACTATAATCAAACTTCCTGAAGAAAGATGGACATATACTGACGCTTCCAAGAGATGGAAGTTTGACTGAGAACTCCGGCCACTGAGTCATCAAATAAATAATTTTATGCGTAAGATGCATAGTGCCAATAAAAAATGCCTAATATGGACATATCATAGCATCACTAATGATAATATCCAGTCAATCAATAACATCAATATCAATATCTGTTGGAAACTATTTAGCCTTCATGGGCCGTATAAGTACTTTGACTAGCAACAAGTTTTTATTATAACATGTTAAAAGCTTTTAACAAGTGAATTTTCTACAATAATCTAACTGTCTAGTAATTTGGGACAGGTTACTTAAACTAGGTTTTTCGATCACTATTCAGCATTAGTTTTATCTAATCAACTTGAGATTGTTTATTCGTCTCTCAATATAAATGAAAATTTTCAATCATTACCTTCAGCATACTGAGATATTCAACCAGGTCATTCTCAAATCCAGATCCATTGCTTGGACTATTTTGATCTTTCCATGGAAAATCTTGCATCCATAAACCTTGGCTTTTATTGTTCCAATCTACATAAATTAAGTTCGCGGTATGCACAATGACTCTCACTCCTTGAGGATATATAAGCAGCATGGCCTTTGAATGGTGTGTCCCGAATGAAATTGGCAATGATGGTTTGTGCAGAATCCACTTCGCAGGTTTGCTTCTCTAACAATCACAGAAGTAGCATAGCAAGTCAATATCTTTCAACCATTTGTACGTAATCAATCTTGCAAATAACTAACCAAATATATCAGATCTGAGACAAACCTTTATGCATTCCACCCTGCCATCACTTTCTCCGTGAATGACTAGCACATGGGGCACTTTTGAAAGTGCAGGACATGCTATCCCAGGGAAATATTGAAAGGGAGAAATACAAATGAGATCAACAATTTGAGAAACTCAATCAAAACTGTTCACGTAAGCACAAATTTCAGAGCACAAGACATGCCAGCAGCCTATGGTTGTGCATAATTGAGAAATAGATGGTCGGGTTGCCCCTTTCGGATATGCAAATATGTAAAGTAATGACTCTATAAGAAAGACATAGTGTGCACTATTTCAGCAGGAGCAAGAGGAGCTGGAAAAAAAATAATTAACATAACAAAAAACAAATGTTCCCAGCAATTTGAAAATATGACAACGAATGTCAGAATAATTTAAAATTAGTACAGAATCTCAGTAGTCTCAAGGACAAAAACGATTGTCAGACTACAAACAGGTAAAATTTTGGGGAGTAGAGAGGCAAAGGCAAGGAGGAACTGGAATATCATAACAAAAGACTCACCGGGAATCAACCAGTCAATGTCTACCATGTAGTTTGATAGAATAGCAACTAGAATATCCCCCTATCAGTGAGAAGAATTAAAATAAAATCAATGAGGAGTTCCATTATTTTCTAGCTAAAATACTTGTGCTGTGCAGCTCGAGTTGTCTTTAGTGCAAATTATTAAATTTAACCAGTTATTGAAGTAGAAAATATTTCTTTTGAGCTTTGTAGGATTGCACATTTATTCTCGACCATAGTTGAAAATTGAAAACAGTCAATCAAGTGCTACCATGAAGGACAAAAACAGATGCTTCATAGTTCAAGGCAAGAACAAATTAAAATTGGAATAAAATTATCCCTACTAACCTGAATGACATCACCTATAGAAACACAAGAAGTATTTGCCCACGGTGGTAACCCTTGCACGCGCAAAAGTCGAAAAGTGGAAGGTATTTGGTCATTAGGGACATGGAAATTACGAATGGCCTCCACACTACTGTCTTCACCCGACTGTGAATGCACAAACTTCCTTGCGTCTGCATTCCTACCTTGTTTCTGGCTGCATGTTTCAACTTTATCCTGCAGAGTTACACCCAACGCAACAATTCATTTTACAAACAAAAAAACGAGAAAAATCATCTTAACGCACGCACATTCAAGTGGCTATGACACGAACACAGATGGAAAATGTAGGATCATGACGTAAGCAGTTGAATACCCGTGAAGACCTGCCTGAAGCTTTATTTCTGAACGATGATTGAGCTTCATTGTTTCTACCACTAGAAGAGCTTATGCCACTCCCCAACACCTGATATTTAAAAAGATGGTGACCGGGAATGAGCTCGATTACGTCACCACTACAAATGGTGGCTTCTTCTTTATGATTCAGTTTCCTTCTCTTATTCCCGGAATTAACAACGATTGGGTTCGCCCCCTCCTAGGATTAACAAAGCGAAATGAAATCACGAAATGAAAAAAGAAAAAAAAAAAAAGAATTCAAGAAAGTGAAGAAGGAGTGAGTCGTAAAGGCCAATACGACGAGCAAATTAGCGGAGCCATCGCGAGAAGCGGTTAAGGTGAGGTGCTTGCGGCTTAGCCTCTTGTCCGGAACAGGAATGCTGTTCCGCCCAATAACGTTTGTGCCGTCTGTGATAGGTAACTTCGGAACTGAACCTTCTTCCTCTAAACTTTGGTTCACCGGAATCAGGTATCCCACCTCCGACAAAGACATTTAAATCAATGCCTCGCGACGAAACACACTCACGATCTTTCACAGCCCTCACAAACGCTTCCTTCTTCTTGCATCTCAAACTCTGAACACCCAAACACAGCCCAACAACGTTACGCTGGACCTTCATTCAAAAGCCCAAGGCCTTCCTTCAAAAGCCCAGATTCTTCTGGACGGTTCATGGCCCATTCTTTTCTTAAACGGATTTGGCGAACCCACTCATGGAGGACACTGGTATGGTATCCATGGGTGTTCTCTGTGCAGACCGGTTAAATTTTGAAAAATAAAAAGTCCTTCCAACAGAATGTATAAATAATAATGGAAAATGATACGTTAATAAAGTTTTTTCTTACAAACTTTGAGAAACTACTAATTTGAGTAAAAAAATATTATTTTATTATTTTATTTTAACTAGAAAATAAAAAAGAATAAAATATTTAATTTTATTTAGGGAAAGTTTGTCGACTTTGTCAAAAGATTATTTTCCAATAATAATACTCCGATTGATTTTTAATGTAATTGATTTCAATCAAAGCAAATCAAGATTCAATTATTCGATCAGAATCGACTAGAAGGATTGTTCATTTATTTTTAGACAGCTTAGAAAAAGAAATCATAACGAACAAAATAAATTTATACGATCTCAAATCGAATAAGTTGAACCATGATCACTATGTATAACAAAAAGCAATATTATCTCTCAAAACTTCATTTTATTTTCTAACGTGGCATTAAGTTTTTAAAAAATAGTATTGATAAAATATAGTCATAAAAAAGTAAAAATAATAATAATCAAATTGAGTTTATCAAATTTTGTATATAAATAAATAATTCATTTATTACTGAGTATCTAACTTGATTTTTTTTCTTTGGGTACACTATAAAAAAGATGTTGTAATTATAAGATTTAGCAGTCGAGACAGTCAAAAATCTTACATTCATTAAAAATAAAATAATTTTATAATATATTAGTGTCCTTATTTTATTATTATTATTAATTAGTTTTATGAAATTGAATTAGATTTAACTTTAATTTCTAATAAAGACTTATCAAATATTTTTAAAAATATATAAAAATAATAATTTATATTAGACGCTATATAATGTTTTTATTTCCATTCTTGGATTCTACATATTATTTTATTTTCATAATTAGAGATTTTGTTGTGTTTGCATGTTATTTATGGTAGGAGTGTTTTGTTGCTCAATTTAGTCTAATTGTTCACAGTTACCTAATTAAGCATAAAAATCAAAGTTTGATTTGGTTTTACTTTAAAATAAAATTCAAATAAGATAAAGCTAATGTTTTGTGGATTTCGTTGGAAAAATTATCGTGATTTATGTTACTTTAAAATTGCAAACATTTTATGGTGAAAAATATCAAATAGATAAACATCTTGTATAATTTTCTTTATTATATTCATAAATTAGTTTTAATTGATTTTAAATTTTTTTTAGGGAAACACTCTACTCTGTAGATTGAAAATGTATTTTTCTTTCCCTGTTGTCAATAATTGATTTGATATTTTAGAAGATTAAATTAAAATATTGAATAATAAAGTGGTAGGGTTGGAATGATTTTTCTAGAGAATAGATTTTTATTGTAAATAGCATGTTTGATGATGTAAATTGACCACACTAATAAGGAAAGAGAGAGGGAAAACAGTGATTGGGGATAATCATTGCCGACTTCTATACATACAAACTTAGATCAATAAACCAATGTACGACATCACTTTTCTTTTTTCCTTTTCTGAATACGACACTCTTATGTTACATCACTATAAATACAAAACAAAATACTCATACAAATACTAATTATTGAAATGAACCAATAACTTTATTTATGTGAAACCAAAAATTGAGGTTCTTGATTTTATTTTTTTAATGTGTGTTATGTTTCAATCGATTTTAACATAAAGACTTGAATACTTTTTTCGTTCTTATTTTTGTAGTGTTTGTTGGGGATGATCCTCATTTTCACCAGATATTTAAAATAGTTTTTATTTTTGTAGTGTTTGTTGCGGATAGTTCTCATTTTTATCAAATGTTTAAAATGGTCCTCATTTTCGCAATTTGTGTTTAATTTAGTCCTTTTTTGTGACGCCGTTTAAATCAGTAATGGAACATTGTACATCTAATTACTACACTTGTACAGTACATATAATACACCCTAGTACAATGTAATACAAAACAGTGTCCACTTGTACAGTGTTTTGTTACTGATTTAAACGGCGTCACAGAAAATGACTAAATTAAACACGAATTGCGAAGATGCGGACCATTTTAAACATTTGATAAAAATGAGAATCATCCGCAACATACATTATGAAAATGAGAACCATTTTAAACATTTAGTAAAAATAATGATCATCCAAAACAAATACTATAAAAATAAGAACGAAAAAGATATTTAAGTCTTAATATAAATTAACTAACAGTAAGCATCTATAATGTGTTTCTTATAATATATTTCACTCTTTTCTTTTCTTTTGGTAATTACCTATAATATCTATAACTACTGTAAGTAAAAGTAATGTCTAGTATTCTTTTTCCACATTTATTTTATAAGTTTGGCACTTAGCAAAACATCATAATTACATTACTATATTATATTTTAAATGCATATAAAAAAGTAGCCATCTAACTGCATAAACAGCCCATTTCGAAATAATTGTACAAAATATCATTTCTTATTTAACTTCAATCATTGTTTTGAACATTAACTAATTGAGTTTTTCTCTAGTCACCGATAACTAATTAAATATAATTTGCTGATAAAAGAAAAACTAATTAAATGTAAAAGTATTGATTTTTGAGTGAACAGATGAAATAATCTTTTAATACTCAAATTGATTTTTAAATATCAGCTAATATTCATATCACTTTCTAATTCACAAAATTCACATCGATTTTTTTAGTTAATTTCTAAAAAATAACTTTAAAAGGTTGATTTAAACTAAAGTAAATTGAAGTGGGGTATCTATTATTAATGTTTTATTAGGAGACAAAGGTTCATTGTAGAGTTATCAAAACGGATAATCTGATCCGACCTGACTCAATCCACCATAGGTTGATTATTTAGTGAATCAACCCAACTCAGTTCACTTATTAGTGAGCCAGAAAATTTTTAACTCGGTTCGGTTCATCACGGGTTTGTGGGTTAAACAGGTTGACTCACGGGTTCACTTAATTAAAAAAAATACTAATTTTTTTATTTTTTTTGTGAGTCAAAACTAAATTATAATCATAATTAAAATCTAAATAAATTTTAATACAATCTAAATACAAATCAAAATCACAAAAATACAAATTATCTTTGTGTTGGTTAAAAAAATAACATAACATGACCCAGATGCAAAGTTTAACGTAATAAAAAAAAATACTTATATGACCATTTATTTGTAGGTTGGTGAGACAATCCGGCTCACCATGGGTTCTAGATGAGTCGGTCAAAAATCAACCCGTATTAAAATTTGTAAAAGAATTTTAACCCAACCTGACATTAATCCGTAATGAGTCTGATTGGTTCGTGAATTTTAATCTATTTTAATATCTCTAATTATAGTAGGATCAGTTGGAGGATAAAGATAGGAATAAGATGAGATATAAATATTTATAGGTGGTTAATTCAAATATAATTATTTTGATTAATGTTTTGATCACACATTTTTTTAATGGGTTTATTTTTGTGTTCCGTGAAAGGGATGATTAAGGAAGAAAAGTGAGTGAAAGAATTTGAAATTGAGAGGAAGGAGAAGCACCAACAAAGCACATGAAAGAATCGGAAAAGTGTGTGGCAGAACTCAACATTGCTGAATTATATGTGGTGGGGTATCACACATTCGTTCATATTAAATCTGGAAAGTGAAATCATTGTTATTTAAGGCCTCATAATCATTGAGGACCTGCAAGAGGCCCAATGCTTACGTCACTCCCAAAATCGCCTACTTATTTCATTAGAAAATTAAATTGAATTAACCTCGGAAAAGAAATACTTATTATGATTTTAAATAAACTTAAGCTTACAATATTTTACTTTTATTTTATTTTTAAACTCCTAAATATATTCACACAAAGTTTAAAAAGATAATTTAAATATTTCAGCAAATTTTTCTTATAATTCAATTTTGGTCAAACACTTTCGAATTCTTATTCTAGCTCCAATCACTTTATACCACTATTTCCATGCATCGTGAGATTTTTTTAGCCATTTAAAATGAAAAAAAAAACATGTAATTGTTTTTAACTTTCTTTTATCAATGAGGAAGTAATACTTTCAAATTCTTATCTTTTAAGTTAATTTTATAACTTTGAAGTTCTAGTATAGAGAGTTGAAATCACAACATTGTTTCTCTCCCTTCAAACTTTATCACCATTTTATCATTCACTTTTTTTTAACTTAATGTTTGGATTTTATTAATTTTAGTAGTACATGAAATCATAATTAAAGAAATTAACTTATTTCAATAACTCGTGGTAGTATGACTTTTTCTTAATAAATTATTTATCAGAAAAGGTGATAAAACAATGAAAAAACGGTTAAACATTAAAAAAATGAATTTCTTAGATTGCATTAAGGTTTAGAAAAAGAATATGTGGGTATTCATTCAATTAGAATGAAGTTATTTCCTTAAGAGTTTTTTATTTTAAAAAATATTTGACATTTGACTCAACCTTTTCTTTTTGTAAAAGACAAACAAAAACAAATTTAGGTTAATCTTTCTGTTAATGTCATTGAGAGATTAAGAGTCCTTTGTTAAAAGAAAAAAAAAAGTGAGAAAGGAAAGAAAAATGGTCACATGATGGTTTGACAGAAATGAAGGAAGAAAAAATTGTGAAAAACGATATAATAGTGCGTGAATATTCTCTACTCGTAAAATCAAGAAGAAATACACAAAAACAACAAGACGAAATAATCACTCATGTCAAGCCAGGAAAGAAAATATTTATAATCGAATATAGATTTTTTTTATGGTTATAATGAATTATGGTTTCTAATATACAATAAACGTATTTTTGTATTACAATAATTAATAATATAATAAATAAATAAATTAACCTTCTTTCTATACTCACCTATTTTAACTAAACCTGTTTTTTCCATCTTGTTTGCATTTTTTTTTGTGTGTTTTAGTCTTATTACTTTCTTCTTTTAAAATCTTTAAGAGAAACTCTTAAAAACTAAAAGAAAACAATAAATGAATTTATGTAAGAAAGAAGGCTGATTACTAAATAACTAAAATAAATTTATTTAAAAGGAAAAAATATTTAAATAATGATGGATCACAAGAAATAAACTTGAGATTAATATAGTAGTACGGGTACGGCCTATAATTTTATCATAATTGAATTCTAATAGTTCCTTTGGATCCTTTGGATCATTATCTGTATTCAATTATTTATTTCATTTTTTTAATTTAATAAAAAATAAACATATTCTCTATTTTTGGTGTATAACAAGGATCAAACTCACAGAACATTTTCTTCTACTTCTCTATTTTCTCAAATGATGGAAAATGTATTCTCGTTCTCGTTTTTTTTTTTTTTCAAAATGTATAAAAAGAAAGTACTCTTCCTACATGTTGTGCATAAAATTGGTTGATTTTATGAAAAATATTTTAGAAATTATATGGATAATATTAAAAAAAAAATGTTGAAAAAGGT
>Ga0214542_1008904_pt1 | contig 16110 bp, 16 predicted proteins | sample CNSS1metaG_FD_160096 | JGI IMG/M metagenome (GOLD analysis project Ga0214542, IMG submission 160096) | Root nodule microbial communities from cowpea collected in UCLA plant growth center, Los Angeles, California, USA - CNSS1 | ecosystem: Host-associated > Plants > Roots > Nodule | place: USA... | reverse complement strand
CCTTGGAAATGAACATTCACATCTAGATAACCTTAGTTATCTTAATGTCTAGTGGGAATTTTCCTTGTGCTTGCTTAACCTCAACATAAACCACACTAAATTTCCTTTCAATTAATTATGCTTTGGTACTTTTTCATTTCTGTTTTTGAGTTTAGATTTCTATTTAGATCTTAGCAATGTCTTAGAGTCAATTTTCTTTGTGTTTCATTACGTTTCATGATCTTTTTTTGATTCCTTTAAGTTTCTTTCTCCTTTGTGCTTTTTGTTTCCATTAAAATGCAAATGATCAAGCATAGTGTGGTGGTGATTCTAATTTATGGTGGAAACTAGCTGCTACAAGAGCTATAGAAAAAGTGCACAAAAAGAATACAAGCAAGTGCCAAAAAGAATCAAAAGAAAATATCAAAAGAAAGTGGCAAAAGAATTACACTAGAATCACTACCATCACTTGAGTTTGAGAGCATTATTTTGTGTATTTTACTGCTGTTCTAGTTTTCTGACCAATCTGCACACTCTCTATATTTGATTTATCATAAAAAGTTGCCCGTTAAAAATCCATATCTGATTTTTACCTATTTTAGCTAAGACGTAGATGAAAAAATGAAAAAAAATATCATCGAAAAATGTTGAGAAATAAAAAAATGATAAATAGTTGAAGTAGAGGCTAAAATTCAGGTTTCTGGACTAATAGTAAGTGAAAAATCAAATTTCAGTGCAATTTTCTAGCTTATTTTGGTTATTTTTCATCCATTCTAGTTCAATTCATTAGGTAATTCATTTGAGTACTTATCTATATTCTTTACCTTATTTCTAGTTTGTCATTTCCTTGTTAATCCTTTGAGTTTGTCTTGGCATTATTCACTTTGGTTTAACAATTATAATTTTGTGCTTTTCTCGCTTTACTTCTTGACCTCTTTTAGTTTGGTTTCTATACTTGGTGCATACTTCTTTTTGGAGGTGATCTAACTTTCCTAAGGTAGCATCCTAGGAGGTGGAGTACCTAGTCCCGAAAGAGAATCCTCTTTGGTGAGAACAAGAGGAAGTGCAAGAGTGAAACACTTATGAGGACCAAGCCAATAATACTAAAGCCGAGAAGATCTTTATATTTTTTGCACTTTGATTGTATTCAATTTGAGTTGGAAAATTGTAATGCTTTCATACTTGTGTTCACGACGTAGTTAGGTGTCTTGGGGGAGTCTTAGGTACTCAATCATATCTCTTAACTAGAACCTCTTCTATAGATTAGTGAAGCGCTTTTAGTGGTGCAGTTTAAACGTTCCAAGTGCCTTCTACTTTTACCGAAACTTAGCCTACATATAGCTTCTAATAATCTTATTTTTAATTTTCTTGTTTGATAGCTTAGTGTATGTCAACTTAGTCTTTGAATTAATTTCATCTAAGAAGTTTTGTACAAAAGTTTCAAGTTCCCTTGGCTAGGAAAGACTTGGAATGTAAGAAATCCAAGTGATTCATCTCTCTTTCTTGGAGGAGAACTAAAGGTTGTTGTTATCTACTTCTTCTTTGAAATTTTCTTTAAAAGACCAAAGTCTGCTTTTTCTAAAATCTAAAAAGAAAGTTTAAGATGTCTAAGGCACCTTCCTATGAAATAGGTAGTGACTCTAGTGATGAGACCCCACCAAATTTAAATCAAATGGCCAGAGAACTAAAGTCACTAAAGATTTGGAAAAGGCAAGAAGCTATTTTAAAAGAGAAAGATATACTTGAAAAAGATCAATATCTTGCCAATTTTTGAAGAAGAGCTTAGGCGTCTTAATAAAAAACAAGTGCAAATTCAAGAGGAATTAAGAAGTGGGAGCCATTCTAAAAAGAGCTCGAAAACCCTACCTTTGTCACCAACATAGAGGAGGATAGTAGGACCTTAGGCAATTATTATCAACCTCTTCCTCTTATCCAAAGAAGACCTAGGAGAGAACACCATAGGGAACCTCCTAGGGAAAATCCCGTCAACCTTCCTCACTTCCATTGAAAAGAAGATGTAGAAATATATCATGATTAAGAGATGAAAGTGGAGCAACTTTTTGCTAGCCACCAAGTAAGTGGGGAAAGGAAAGAGCCCTTAGCCACCTTAAGTTTTCTAGGAAATGCAATGTATTGGTGGACATCCCTAGAAAGGGAGAGGAGAATAAAAAATGCTCCTCAAGTTCAATATTGGAATGATCTTAAGAGTGCCCTTAGGAGGATACATATTCCTTCCTACTACCATAGAGAGCTTATGGACAAGCTCCAAAGACTCCATCAAAATAACATGAAAGTTGAGGAATATAGGCAAAATATGGAGTTATACATTGATCAAGGTCGTACCCAACCAAATAAAACAAATAAATGCAGTATTCGGGAGTTAACCCAAGGTAGTCTCCCAGTGACCATTATTTTTAATCAAAGGTTCCAGATTCAACAAAGGAGGGGGGTTTGGTTGGGCAGATTCAGTTCAAACACAAAATTAACAAAACATAATTGCAAAATTTAATTAAACATATTTCAAAATGTATTGATTCCTTGATTCAACTGAAATTTCACCAATCATGAACATGTATCACAAAAAATTTGAAGCCCAAATTCAAATCCCAACTCAATGAACAAAACACACAAAGTTTGACTGAGAATAGGAAAAAACCAAGAAAAAACCAGTTAAATAGGAAAACAACTTTATTTGGAGATTCTGAAATGGCCTACTCACTTGCATGTAGGCATTGCAAAGAAAATCAAATTCTACCGCAAATGCATATAAAATTTGCCCTGTTTCGATAACCAGAGCAAAAGTTATGGCCGTTTGAAGTTTTGCTGAAAAACTACACAATTTTCCTACTACAAACACTACTACAATGACTCTAATAGCAACACAAACTCACTAAAACAGAAACATTCCAATGGAAGCCCTGGATAGAACAATAACAACATAACAATGGACATCAAACTTCAACCACACTTAACATAACATCACAAAACAACACACATACAGAACATAACACAAGACAAAACAACATTGAAAATAACTTTGAATGAAAATGTTGGTCCCCGGCAACAACGCCAAATTTTATCGAGGTCGTTTCCAACCAAAAAAAATAAAAATAAATGCAGTACTTAGGAGTTAACCCAAGTTCGTCTCCCAATGACCATTGTTTTCAATCAAAGGTTCCAGTTTCAACAGAGAGGGGGGGTTAGTTTGGCAGATTTAGATGCAAACACAAAAATTAACAAAGCGTAAATAGATTTTAAAACGTATTGATTCCTTAATTCAACTGAAATTTCACCAATCATAGATTATACAATTAATTGTTCTATCCAATTTGCTCTAATGAAACCCAAAATAATCAACTAAACGATAATTAACACGAGTTCAATATGCCATTAAGCAAAGCATACTTTAAGCAACTAACACCCACATATTAAGCATAATGTGAACAACTCATACTCATTAAGCATGATTATAAGTCGATTTAGGTGCTGCAACATGAAATTGAGATTAAGTACAGATCAATTTCGTGTTTTACAATGAAAATGCAACCTAAAGAAGGGCAAACCAGAACATAATTCAAAAACGAACAACAACCTCATGATTTCATTTCAATTTCTTCAAGGAATCAATACAAAAAGCTTAGCTAGACATGAAATTTGAATTACAACTCAAACATAAACGAAATTGCATTATAAGAGTAAGAAAAGAGTGAACAAACACAATTTAGATTGAATGGGACAAAAACCCTAAGTTGGGTGATGCTCCAATGGTCTCAAAATCACCAAAAATCGAAAAAACCTAAGTGGTGCTATCCTAAAAACATGAAAACAGAATGGAGGAAGGAGATGATGTCTAAAACCCTCATAAAACCCTAAGAAAATGTGGTGCTCTCAAATCTGCCAATTATATTTACAAAAATGTCATTAAAGGCTTCAGAATTACAAAAATGCCACCTTGAGCCCAAAATGTTGGCCTAATGACGTGGACAAGTTAATTGACATGGAACAAACATGGCAATGATGTGAAAATGACATGGCAACTCTCTCTTCACCTTTTGATTAGCATCGAAGCTCCAAAATTGCTTCACAAAATACCTAAAAATAATTAGAAACAAAAATTAGACCAATTAATGGAAAATTAATCAAAATTCAGAATAATGACCTAATAAAGCCCACCAGACGAAGATGCACTAAAGATAGATAATTAAGCACTAAACATCCAAAAGATGAACACAAAAAAGGCAATGGAATAGGGGAAAATAATGACTCATCATACATGATGAGGGCTAGGATTATGGAGCATGAAGACACAACTATGTCTAGATTTCTTAGTGGATTAAGCCCTTAAAGAAGAGATATAGTAGAATTGTTGCTCTACCAAGATCTAAATAATTTGGTACTACTTTGCATAAAGGTGGAGCAACAATTGTTGAGAAAAAGTTTTAAAAATACCTACACTAACTCTTATGTTAAGAAGGATTTCAAGTGGGAGGAAAAAAGTTTCAAAGAAGAACCCTCCAAAAGTTTCAAGGAAAAAGGGAAACCAAGGGAAGGCACATCTACACACACTCGCACTAGTGAAATCAAATGTTTCAAGTGTCTTGGTAGAGGTCATGTTGCATCTCAATACCCCCCCAAAAAGGCCATGATCTTAAGGGGTGTTGACCATTATAGTAGCCAAGATGAGAAAGAAAGTGAGAGTGAAACTTCTAGTGAGGAGTCTAATGATGAATCAAAGGAAATGGCCTACCCTTGTGAAGGAGACCTTATAATGATCAGAAGACTTCTTAACAACCAACCCATTCCAAAAGAGCCAACACAAAGAGAGAACATCTTTCATACAAGATGTAAAATTTTAGAAAACACTTGTTCTCTCATTGTATATAGTGGTTCATGCTACAACTGTACACGGTTGGTTGATAAGTTGGCTTTGATTGTCGTTCCCCATCCAAAACTTTACAAATTGCATTGGCTTAATAAAAGTGAGGATTTGATAGTCCAATATCAAGTGAAGGTCAAGCTATCCATAGGGAAATATGAAGATAATGTGGTATGTGATGTAGTACCTATGGAAGCTTGCCATGTTTTGTTGGGAAGACCTTGACAATTTGACAAGAAAACCATGCTTAATGGTCTTACCAATGAAATCACCTTCACCCACAAGGATAGAAAATTTTTGTTACATCCTTTATCACCGTCCCAAGTGGTAGAGGATTAAACCCAAATGAGAAAGAAGTTGGAAAAGGAGAGAAAATAGGATAAAAAAAGAGAGTCATCCATCTCTCCCCAAAAGTAACTAAAGATGATTCTGAGGTGGGAGAGATTGGTGTTCCTTCTCCCAAGGTCATTAAACATGAGAATATTTTGACTATAAAATCTTTGAACCAAGTTCTCAATGATGAACAACCTTCAAGCCTCTTGCTGTGTAAAGGAACACTCACATGCACTGCCACATATCTTGAACTTAAGAATCTACCTCCTAAAATTAAAAATCTTTTGAGAGAATTTGAGGATATATTCCATAAAGAAGGGCCAATTGGGCTTCCTCCTTTTAGAGGAATTGAACATCAAATAGATTTAGTGCTGATGGCAAGTCTACCAAATAGACCAGCCTATTGGACAAATCCTCAAGAAATAAAGGAGATAGAATCCCAAGTGCAAGAGTTGTTGAAGAAGGGTTGGGTTCAAAAGAGCCTTAATCCTTGTGTTATGTTTGTTTTTTTAGTGCCTAAAAAGGATGTGAAGTGGAGAATGTGCTATGATTGTAGGGCCATAAATAATATCACAATCAAATATATGCATCCATTTCCTATGCTTGATGATATGCTTGATGAGTTGCAAGAGTCCCTCATGTTTTCTAAAATTGATCTAATGAGTGGTTATCACCAAATAAGAATCAAAGAAGGTGATGAGTGGACCACTTTTAAGACCAAATTTTGACTATATGAGTGATTGGTAATACCCTTTGGGCTTACTAATGCACCTAACATATTCATGAGGCTAATGAATCATGTCCTTAAAGAGTACATAGAAAAGTTTGTGGATGTCTACTTTGACGATATCTTGATCTATAACAAGAGCTTGCATGAGCACATAGACCATTTGAGGCCTGTCCTTACCATCCTTAAAGTAAATAGTTTGTTTGCTAATAAAGCGAAATTTCCTTACCATGTTGACTTACAAAAAAAAAAGTTCATCCAAGAATGGCCTACTCCTACAAGTGTTGGAGAAGTTAGGAGCTTCCATGGTTTGACAAGCTTTTATAGAAGATTTGTTCCTAACTTCTCTACTTATCCTTCACCTCTCAATGAGTTTGTCAAGAAAGATGTGTTTTTTAATTGGGTAAAAAAAAATAAGAGTTTGCTTTTCAGCAACTCAAGGAAAAACCCACCAATGCGCCCATTCTAGTCCTACCAAACTTTTCAAAAATCTTTGAGCTAGAATGTGATGCATCCAATGTAGGAATATGCGTTGTGTTGTTGCAAGGAGGGCACCTAATTGCTTATTTCAGTAAAAAAACTTAATAGTGCCTCCTTCAACTATCCCACCTATGATAAGGAATTATGTGCCTTAGTTAGGGCCCATTAAACTTGGGAATACTACCTTGTGTCCAAAGAGTTTGTCATTCATAGTGAACATGAGTCGCTTAAATATTTGAGGGGCCAATACAAGTTGCACAAAAGGCATGCTAAGTGGTTGAAATTCTTGGAGTAATTTCACTATGTGATTAAGTACAAGAAGGGCCAAAGTTATATGGTGGCTGATGCCTTATCTAGGAGACACACCTTGTTTTCAAAATTAGGAGCCCAAATTCTTGGATTTGATCACATTCCTGAAATGTATATTCAAGATCCTGAGTTTTCGTCTACTTATGTTAAGTGTATGAAAAAACCTCAGGGAAGTTTCTATGTGAATGAGGGGTATTTGTTTAAAGAAGGAAAAAATTGTATTCCTTAAGTCTTTTGAAAGAAAAATTCTTTTGGCCCTATATGAGGAAGGATGTCCAAAAGCATTGTAATATATGTATTTCATCTTTGCAATCCAAGTCTAAAATAATGCCCCATGGATTATACATCCCCTTGCTTGTTGTTTCAACCCCTTGGAAAGATATAAGTATGAATTTTATCTTAGGACTCTCAAGAACACAAAGGGGTTTTGTTTCCATTTTTGTGGTGGTAGATTGTTATAGCAAAATGACACATTTTATACCTTGCCATAAAGTATATGATGCTAGCAACATTGCCAGGCTTTTCCTTAGAGATGTGGTCAAGTTTCTTGGTATACCCCACAACATAGTTTTTGATGGAGAGACACTAAGTTTCTTAGCCACTTTTGGAAAATCTTTGGTCAAGGCTAGGACTAAGCTTAATTTCTTTACTTCATGTCAACCACAAACTGATGGGCAAACTGAAGTTGTTAATAGGTCTCTACCTACTATGTTAAGGGCAATTTTGAAAGGAAACCACAAATCTTGGGATGAATGCCTTCACCATATTGAGTTTTCCAATAATAGAGTAGTTCATAGAACTACTAAGATCTCTCCATTTGAAGCTATTTATGGTTTTAATCCTCTCACTCCTATGGATTTGTTGCCACTTCCAACATCTTTTTGATTTTATTCATAAAGAAGGGGTGGCAAAATTTGATTTTGTTAAAAAAATGCATGAGAGGATAAAAAAAAATCCAACAACAAATAAAGAGGTATGCTAAGTACAATAATAAGGGGAAGAGGGAAATGATTTTTGAAGAAGGGAATTGGGTGTGGCTACACCTTAGAAAATATAGATTTCCTAAGCAAAGGAAGTCTAAGCTTAGCCCTAGAGGTGATGGTCCCTTTAAAGTGCTGAAAAGAGTTAATGATAATGTGTATAGGTTAGAGATGTCTCAGGAATATGATGTGCATGCCACCTTTAATTTGTTGACTTGATACCTTTTGCAGGTGGTACAAATGATGAGGCAGAGACTACAGATTTGAGAATAAATCCTTCTAAAGAGGGAGGGGATGATGAGATGCCTCTAGCCAAGGGACCTACAACAAGATCCATGGCTAGGAGAATATAAGAGGAATGAGACTTAAAAGTGCATGCAAGGCCCAATATGAACTTCATATGGGCCAAGGAAAATGTGAAGACCTAGGCTAGGACTCTTTACTTGTAAATATTATATTAGGATTTATTTTGGGCTTTGTATTTTGGGCCCAGTAGAATAGGGTTTTCTTTGAGTCATTATTTTCCCTTATTACATTCTCTTTTTCTGCCCATCTTGAGGGTTGTTTAGTGCTTAATTGTCTCTTGTTAGTGCATTTTCCTCAATTGGGCTTCATTGGACCATTTTTTTTTGAATTTTGACTAATTTGGTATTAATTGGTCTAATATTTGTTTCTAATTATTTTTAGGAATTTTGTGGAGCAAATTTTGGAGCTTGAAAACTAATCTTAAGATGAAGAGAGAGTTTCCTCATAATTGCCATGTCTGCGCCATGTCATTTAGCCTGTCCACATCATTGGGTTTTCAGCCCAAAGTGGCATTTTTGTAATTATGAGTGGCAGGGTGACATTTTTGTAAATACGAACAATTGTGGTGATGTGACCACATTTTTAGGTATTCTTCTTCATGGGCAGCCACCCTCTTATCCCCCATTCTCCATTTTCACACTCTTGAGCTTGGTTGGTGACCCATGGAGGTGCCTCTTTCGTTTTTCACATTTTAGCACTCGTTTTTAGCGTTTTCAACTCATTTGATAGCTTGGGTATTTTGTTTTGTTGATTGTATTGACTTGGAAAAACACCCATGTATGGGGTTTTCAGTTTCTATATCATAGTAGCCATTTTTGTTCCATTAAAGCTTTAGAATTCTCATTTGTTCTTGGACTAGTTTTTTGACTCGTGCAATGCACAAAATTATTTTTAATGTTGATTATAAATTCTAATTGTATAAGAAAAATTGTAGATTAATATTTCATTATTAATTAAATAATGTAGTATAAATTAATGTCTAAAATATTGAGCTTAGATAAATATAATTGCAGTTAGCAACGTAGAAGAATGAGAATGCTATCTAAATGATCCAATGGAACACAAAAGTTTTTGCTAAAGTTATTAGTAGAAGTTTTTATCTTCAACATACTGCAAAAATCATATTGTTTACATAACTCTTTCATAAATAATAATGGTTAGTAATAATAACTATTTTAAAAGTTTAAAAAGTTTCAATTAACAATTAAAAGTTGAAAAAGAGAACTAAAAATTTCATTCCAATAAAATCATTCATTCCTTTTAAATCAAATATTTTGTTTCATCAATATATTATATTCTGAAAAACACATAAAAAAAATTTCACAATTGAAGCCATATTCATCAAGCCTCAAAGAAAATATATCATATAAGAAAGTTCAATAACCATAACTGATCATGTACACCATGTTCAACAATAACATTACAAAATTAGGCTTAATCTAATCACAACAACAACCATTAACAAACACTTTAATATTTGGTTCGATGAAATCATTGTCTACTTGAAAGACAACAATATCTCCTTCTTTCAAGTCATTTTCAGAACAAAGTAGCCTCTAACCTTGACCTATCTTTGTTGAACTTCTATGTTTCTTTAATATTAGGATTTTGCAATTCACAAAGTAGCCTCTAACCTTGACCTATAAGAAACACATCTTCTACATTCTCCTCCCGAATGAAGTTTGCAAACTTTGATGGCAAGTCCTACATGATTCATAAGGTTATTGTTAGTACATTCAGTTTTTTCATTTAATTATATGTAAACTGATATTAAATTATACTTGCAAGGATAAAAAGAAATCAGAATGCATATACCAAGTGACTTGCTTTGCTTTGATACTTTGTCAATTTTACTAAAAATATAGATTTTGTATATTGATGACTGATATGGTACCGAAATGTTGTCAAACTGCTTGGTGTACAACCACCTTTAAACATTGTTAGCTGAAATAAAGAATTTCCTAAATACTGAAACTGAATGTGAGAGTCACTTTGGATGTCATAAACATTTATGATATTACTCCAACCTTTAGTGATTCTTGGGTTATCTAAATCCATGTTATAGGTAACTGTCGTGCTCTTACCATTTACATCTACCAAGTGCCATTGTGGACCTAATTCGTGTGTATAACTAACAGCAAAGTGTCGATCGACAAATCCAAATGGTTACAAATTAATGAACACAATAAATTATTTTCTAACAATAAATAAAAACATGAACAATTTTTACTCTGTAATTTCAATACATCACTTCATGAGACGCCAACAACATAAACATATTCACATACACTTCTATTAGTTGTTAGTAAAGTTTGAACCAAAAAAGCAGCAAGAACTTCAGAACTTGAAAGACTTCAAAACCCAATCCGACAGTTCTCTCAATCGTAAAACCAAATTCAAAACCTAATTATGTATAAATAAAAAAAATTGGGTTCATTTAATAATAATTATTATTATAATTAAAAAATAGTTAATTTTATTAATGGGATGTCATGTCGTTAATCGGGATCAGGCAATTCAAATGTTCGCAAACGATCATTAAACGTATTATCTTGAAAAAACATTAATTCATGCTAAGTTAAAATTTATCTTTAAACATAGATAATAAGAAAAATATATCACTAAGAAACCAAGTGATGGTTTTCATACTCCCCCTACATTATGAATAAAATATGAAAAATAGAAAAAACAAAAAAACTTTACTACCAAATACTGGATCGATATTCTGTGTTGACTCTTGTGGCAAAAGCAATTTAGATACAATGGGAATGAGGATGATATAGTGGGAACAAACAGTTTCAACACTACCAGCAAACTGAAAATAAGAATATTTGACAACATAGAACACATACAACAACACATATAACTGCTTTCCAATGATGTATTTTTGTGTAAAATTTATGGCATATTTGACAGCATATGTAGATGGTATTGAACTTCCAAAATATTGTTGTGTGGTTTTGACTTTGCTCCATGTCCATTTTTCTAATTGCATAAGAATCTCACGACTCACATATATGATGGGAAAGTGAAAGTTGTGGATGGAATGGGAAAGTTGAAGTTGGGGATGGAACAAATAATAAAAATTTCATGTACAAACAGTGAAAATCAGTTTTAAATTGTTAGTTGAAGCCACTTGATAATGATATACAATAATATAAATATTTTTTATAATCAATTTAAGATATCAACTAACTGAAAGATAAAGTATTTAAAAGTTATAAGTATAAAATATGATTTTTCATTTGCGTTTCAGAATTTTTTCAAAGTTATAAATTAAAAAACTTTGAATCTTTAACGTTTAGACAATTAAAACAAATAAACTTTAATTCCTTAAATGGAAATGAATGTGGGTGTAACGAAGTACATTATCTCATTCAATTTTTCAGTAACGAAGAATTTTTTTAGACTTTAATATTTGTTGTATAGAAACATCCAAAATATTATTTTTCATTTGAAGTTTAATATAATGATTTTCAAATTATAAGTAATGTTTAAAAAATAATAATTTCAAATTTTTTTAAAAGCTACAAATTATTAACGAAACAGAGTCATTAAAGTCTTATGTATTTATTGTAAATTGTAATTAAAACTTAGACGTTGACAAAATAATAAAAAAAGGCAAAAAGCACGTGTAGCTGGATATTTTTTCTTCACAGAACAAATAACAATTAAAATAACAACAATTTAGAATCTTTAAAAGAGTTATAATATAATGATTTGAAATTTATAATAAAAAAAGTACAATAAAATTAAAAAATCTTTTGATTATAATGAAAATAAAAATGAGTAGTATATTAACCTACCAAATCTTTAAGAATTATAAGTATCTACTATGGTGTTGAAAACATCAACACTTTTTTCTTAGCTATAAATTTATGAGTGGAATCCCATAGAAGTAGATATAGATGCTGGACAACAAATAATGTAGTTCAAACATGTACAATCACAACAAAAGTTAATCATGTATATGCATGTATCAATCACTAACTACTTTTTCAATATCCATGCAGCTATAAAAAAAAATCATCAAAATGTATATTATACACTATTGCATAATCATTTGAGTTCTGTTTAAGTAAATTATAATCTGCACAAAAAAAGTAAATATTGTTAAAAGCTACACTAATGGATAAATTATAAGAATACTATTAAAGTAATTTGTATACCTCTTATCAAAGATTTTCAAATATTTCTTTGTAAACCACATTTGTAGTTGTAGTGGTTACTTTTCCATCTTCATCCAAAATTAAGATTTTTAGTCCTTTCTTTGATGTCACTCTATAAATTGCTATGTACAATTGTCCATGAGTAAAAATTGGGTGAGGAAGATAAAGTCCAACTTTAGACAGAGTTTGACCTTGACTTTTTGTTTATTGTCATTACAAAGCACAGGGATATTGGTAATTGCGTCCTTTGAAATTTGAACGGGATGCTAGAATCAGAAGGTGTCAAGTTCATTCTTGGAATGAATTTTGTCACCAACATTTTTGCCTATTATTACCGTAGCAGAGATAACATTCTTTCCCAAATCATTAACTTGCAACCTTGTACCATTGCAAAGACCATTTGCTTGATCAATGTTTCTTAAAAGCATAATTGTTACGCCACCTTTCAATTTAATCCTATGATTCAGAATTCCTGAACATTTGATATCATTTAGAAACTCTTGAGTAAACCACTCACCTTGAATTTCTTGATCTTCATTAGATTGACAAGGAGTGTCTGAACTTAAATAACTTTGTTCTTCACCAGGAATCAAAGATAAAATGAAGTCATTTACTTGTTCAACACTATCAATTGAGAGAAAAGTATAGCACCGTCATCAAAGAAGCCAGGAATCATGATATTTTCAATTAGACCACCATAAACAAATTTGACTAAAGAAAGTAAAGGTGTTTCAGTTTCTTGAATAGGAAGATCTGATGGTATTGAAATGTTCGCTTCACCACTTTCATTCGAATTCATATTTCCATCTCCAATTTTAAGAATCCAATCAACAAATTCTTTTATATCTATTGCACTTTCATTTGAAACAACACTCTTTAACCTCATGTTTTGTGAGAACTTAAGAACTGTGCAATATTGCCACAAATCAGAGTAGTTAGTTGATGACTTCGCAATATCATACCTTGATCCCTTTCTTACTACTAGCAAAATCACCGCCCAAGACAAAAGCTTTTCCACCAAATGGTTTCTCAGCATTATCTTCATTTGTAGCTCTCATAATATCTCTCAATGTTCTATCAAAAGCTTGGAAACATAACTTATTCATCATATGTGCTTCATCCCATATGATAAGTTTTGTTTCCATCAATAGTTTAGCACAAAGACTTCCTTGATTGATGTTGCACGTTGATTCATCATTGATTGCTAATGGTATGCAAAAAGTAGAATGAGCAGTTTTACCTCAAGGAAGCAATAAAGATGCAATGCCGCTTGAAGCTACATTAAGGAATATCATTCCTTTGGCTCTAATAGCAGTAGACAAAAGTTTCCACAAATATGTTTTTCCAGTCCCACCACAACCATATAAGAAAAAGAAATTCCCTACATATGAATTCACTACTGTCATAATGTTGTTATAAACATGTAGTTGCATATTAGTGACTAACTACAATAGAGAGTGATGTAGCTTCTCCATTTGTTCTTTATCATAATTCATTTCATAAATAATGAACCTGTTATGAAATTTGAATGAATTTGAAAGATCAGGTTGAGGAAGAGAACTATAATCTTTTAAAGCTCGCCCATTGGAATTTGGAAGTTCTTCTACTTCTAGAAGACAAAGATTATCTAAATCATATTCTTCCATTTGAAAACCTACAAAACAAAACACGTCATGAATAAATAAATAGTTAATACAAAATGGAGATTATTTATATTTAGTACCTGGTAGGTTCAAGTCTTTTATTTTTTGATATAGAATACCATCTGCCAGTAAATTCCAAGTTGCATCCCAAACAACTTTTTGCTTTGACATTGTATTCATGATTAAAAAAGAAACAAATAACCTTCTAAGTTGATTTCCATATGTAATATGGCTAGCCTCTTTAATTGCATCAATGAATTCTTTGTCATCTACCAATAATCCTAATTCTTAGCAAGCATCTTGGTATGTAGAGAATGTTTTATCGTAACTGTCTTTATATTATCATGATTAATACAACCTTTCTATTTTGTTAGTAAGATTCTCATGTAGTAGCATTCACTTGATCCTAGAGGAACATATGTCTGTCGACCAATACTATAACCCTGCTTTCTTGATTTCCATTGTTTTGTTGAGACATCCAAACAAACTTTGTTGGAAATTCAGCATAGGTCAAGTTCCTGCCTTCCTCAAATTTTTTGTTAGCTTCAAACCAAGCTAGAAGTATCGTATTCATATTCTCATTCCTCTCCAATACATCATCAATTCGATCATCATCTTTAAACAAAACTGGTTGTTGATCTTGTAGGTGAAACTGCTTCACAAGACGATAATATCTACAATCATAATATCTTTTAATCTCATGAACAATAGGCATTTTTGTAGATTCATTCTCTTTATTTGTAATTTTCATTGTGGCTCTATCAGGACCTTTGTTGACATATTTAAACAAATACTTGATTGAGTTTGATTTGTTAGAATATTCTCTATTAACATGAGCTTGATACCTCATTAAGAGAAGATGACTATAAGGCACCACATTTCCATTACCTAATTTATGTCCATTTTTCAACACAAATAAACCATCATCTCTACGTCTATATACAGGATATCCATCTTCATCAATTGTAGTTGAATGTCTACATTTTTTAGGAAAAATTTAGAACATCGACCTTCTTTCATGCATGGTGAGTTGAATCTAGCGGCTCCGCACGGACCATCATATATGTTTGAACAACCTTTGAAAGTTTTGGATAAAGATCTGGATGAGGAAGTTCAATAGAGATTACTTGATCTATGTGCTTTGCATTTTCTAACTTGTTTGAGTCACTCAACCATAATAATATATGAGCATGTGGCAGACCTCTCTTTTGGAATTCAACTGTATACATACCTAAAATGTGAACATAATGATTAGACAAAACAATTTGCGGTAATTAGTCTAAATTATGGAAATGTAGTATGGTGTACCTGCATTGACTTTGCCAAAGAAATTATTCTTCTTGAAATTTGTCATCATGTGGTCTAATTTCATTTTAAAAACTCTACAAACAATGTTTGACCTATCTGAAGCAGTTAATCTTCTTGATTTTACAAAATCAAGAATTTTAGGTCAATTTACATTACATGTGATTGTTATAAACAAATCTGGATAGCCATACCTCTTACAAATGGCTATAACATCATACCACCTATAAATGAAACTGGCAAAACTATACGTTTTCCAATAGAAGAAGGATTAGTTTCACCTTTGTTAACAGTTTCTTGTAACCCATTCAGAATATCAGAACGAATGAGTTTTTGATTATTTCGTATAAAAGACAACCTTTGGGCTTCAATCATAGTGTAGGTATCCACTAAAAACTGTTGAAACAATCTACGTGAATGTACAATGTTACCAAATTCAACCTTTCTATCTTGTATTTTGAAAGCAATGAATTCTCGTAAAGATATGCGAATTCTCTTTTGACTTTGACCATATTTGTGATAGTCTCTAATTGGAATATCCTCATGATAACCATCCTCTCTATATGGAAAAATCAAAGGATATTGCAAAGGAATGAAACATGTGTGGGTTTCATGTAGTCTTGTCAACTAACCACAAACTTTCTTTACAGTGATGCCCCTCCCTACATCCAACGTGCTGAAATCACCAACTATCAATGCTGCGACTTCATCTGTTATTGGTGTATTGTATACTCTAGCACGTTGAACTGCACCTTCTCATCTCCTATCTCCATAGTCAAGGATCCTGCATGCACGTCTATCTTGGTACGTGCTGTCATCATGAATGGTCTTCCCAAGATAATTGTGGTTGAACTCATTCCTTCATCATCCTTCATGTCCAAGATGTAGAAATCTGTAGGAAAAATTAACTTGTCCACACGGACAAGCACATCTTCTAGCACACCTGCAGGGTTAACTGTGCTACGGTTGGCCAATTGAATGACCACACCAGTAGACTTAAGAG
>Ga0214542_1008902_pt1 | contig 16112 bp, 12 predicted proteins | sample CNSS1metaG_FD_160096 | JGI IMG/M metagenome (GOLD analysis project Ga0214542, IMG submission 160096) | Root nodule microbial communities from cowpea collected in UCLA plant growth center, Los Angeles, California, USA - CNSS1 | ecosystem: Host-associated > Plants > Roots > Nodule | place: USA... | reverse complement strand
CCTAGTCAAAGGTCAACAAGTCAACTAAAGTTGATTCAACTAAGTCAACTTAGGGAATCAAAAATAACAAACACAAATGAAAGGAATGAAGGATTAGTGAACTTCCTTTCTAAACATGCTTAGTCTTATTAAGCATGTGCCTTCATCCTTGGTTGGGGTCAATCCTTCATCACGCGTTTTAGGGAAATGGTTTAATAATAAATTAGGAATTTAATTTTGTTTTGTTTATTTTATTTATTTTAAGTAATATCCTACCGGGATGTTACAAGCGGTGTAGGCAATGTCCTAGGAGATAAAAGTACCAACATCCATTTCTAACCCAGTCATTATCCCATAAATGAGATATGACCTCTCTAGATTAAGATAAGAGGTGTGCATGTTAGGGGGAAGGTTGGTTTAGGAAAAGGCATTTCACATTTGGGCCAAAGATGTCAAATTTTTCCAAAGGATACGAACTCGAGTGCCATTGACATCCAACACATAATTGTGGCCAGGAAGACATAAGATTGAAGCTATCTCATCATAATCTTTATGGCCACTCAGAAAGGATTTAAAAAGGGTGACTTGGCTAGAAGGAGAAAAGATTGTCCTAAAAAAGGTGTTCAATGTGTGTCGATCACACTTGATCATGTGGCCTCACACCTTAGCTTGGAGCGGCCAACTCCTCACTTCTTGGTAAGCATTGACATAAAATAACTTTACCAATATGCCATAGATCTCATTAGGGAGATCCCCCAACACCTGGTGCCAATTTTGCCTCTCCAACTCCATGTGGAAGTCATCATATACTCTCGCGTATAGGTTCACCTTCCACTCGGGAATGAGACCCCGAGACATTATCTCCACAAACCTCTTTACAACATTATCGAAAGAGAATCTGTGTTGGTCATAATTTTGCACAAATTTTGCCTCCACATAATCTGGTTAAAGAGCACAAGAGGAAGAACCACGAGTGAGTTATTTCTTTCGGGATTCTTTAGCAATCTTGGGAGGAGCCATTTGTAAAGTAGATACTAGAAAAACACTGAAAAAAAAATTAAAAAAACATAAAAGCACAAGAAAAAATACATGAAAATCATCAAAACAGCGCCACAATCGCTCGGCGACCAAGTTACTCGTTGAATGAGACACAACAGCCCCAAAAACACATCAAACAAAGAGCACCAGGCGTTGGGTGAAAACACTAGCTGGGTGAGTAAGACCTATATTGTTGGGCGAGCACACTCTACAGGCCTAGCGAGCAACAACGAATAGAACAACATTACAGCCAAAAAAGTTACAGTCATTGAGCAAAACATCAGACCTTCAACAACAAGAAACCTAGAAACATAAAATGTTATAGTGGTTGGCGAGCAACGAATCACCAATCGACTTCACATACATGACGAAAACACTACAACAATAGACAGTTTATTCTCAAAAGCATAAACATGAACAAATTCACAAAAAAAAAACAAATATAAAATAAACCCTAAGCATACCTTAAATCAAAAAAAGAAAAGAAAGAAAATAGATGATTTACCTGGTTGATTAATGTAAGAGATGAACAAGAAAATGAATGGAAAACATAAAGGCCAAGAAAATGGTGTATATACAGGGAAGAAGAAGAGTGAATTTAGGTTAAAGTGAAAAGAGATAAGTAGGGAAAAAAGAAAAAGGGGGAAACTATAATTAATTGGTTTTAGTTGTTACACTTGTTGGGCGTGTGGTCTATTTTTTAGCAAAAGAAAATTTTGACCCAATAAATCACTAACAGAATTAAAAGTTATCGCGCTCACTAAGCGAGTGGTCGCACTCGCTGGGCGTGTGCAACAATTTCCCTCCTCAAAATTCAATTTTTTTTATTTTATTTTTTGAATTAGATGCACTAGGCAAGCCATAGGGTGCCCAACCATCGATTCGAGGGCCATAACCTCCTCCATAAGTCGCTAGGCGAGGTGGTAGTGGCCTAACGAGTCATAAGTAAGAGAACTTTAGTCGTTGAGCGAGTGAGACTCGCTTAGCGACTTCTTTGACCACTTTTTTCCTAGGATGCAGCGACTTTAGTCATTGGGCGAGGGGAGTAGTCGTTGGGAAAGTCTGCATAATTTTTTATCAAATTCTATGAAAAACCAGACTTGTTGGGCAACTCTTATGCTCATTGTAAGGCCCATGAAAATTAAATAAAGAATAAAGAATTAATTACGATAATTGTGGATGGAAGATACATCTAAAAGAATTAAAAAATCAAATCATAGCAAGGAACAAAGGAAGCTCAAGTGGTTTAACGTGATGGTGGTGTTGAAGGGACTTGGGTTTGAGTCATGGGTATATTATTAGTTGTATTTGGTTATGTGCATGAAATGTCATGAAACATCTATAGACTTGTTGGTTGTCATAAGTTTGGTAATTGAGTGAATGAGAATTCGAACATTGGCTAGTGTTAAACAGTTCTATTTTTTTATGTTAGATTATTTAAGCTACACTGGTAGATACTCAGAAAAACCCTAGCCATCTTAGAGAAACTAGAAAGGCATAGGTATGGTCAATTAGTAAGCTAAAACCACCATGTAAATGCCAATTGATGACAATTTAAGTTAATTTTCTTTTTCTTAACTAATTAAAAAAATTTAGGGGCCAGATGATTAAAATAGGAAAGTGTTTTAGTGAGGCAACAAAGGAAAATTAGTGGGACTGTTAAGGATTAAATTTAGAGCACTGAAACTGGTCAGAGGGAGAGCTTTGAAGGCGAGGGGAGGGTTCCTTTTGATAGAGTCAAGGTTAGATCCATTTTGGGTGCAATAAATAACTCCAAGAGTGCGGTTGGAGAGGGAATTTTCGATAAGGGGAGTTGTATCTGTTTGTTAAATTTGTGTTGATATATGTTTTGATGTTTTGAAGTTTGGGTATCCATTTCTCTTTCCAATTGCGCTGTTTTTTGAAGTTTTTGAGTTTCTTTCCAAAAATCGCTTGGCGACAATGATGGCCCACTAGGTGACTCAAGCCGTTGAACCTATTTTCTAGGTTTTCCCAAAAACCGCCTGGTGGCAATCGTGGGTTGCCAGGTGACGCGAGCATTGTTGTTCATTTTTTTATGTAATTCTAAAAGCATAATTTGATGTAATTTTTGGTACAATTGCATGATTGGATTGAGTTGGGGTTTTGGGGTTTTCTCACAGGTGTAAATTTTGGATTCTGTCGTAGAACCCTAATGCACAACTTGGCAAAAAGTATGCTCCGCTAGGCGATGCATAGAGAGTGCAACAGAATGAAGTTTTGTGGTGTGCCACTGTAGGTTGGGTATTTGGGAGCATGATTAATTGTGAATGCATGTAATAGAGATGTAAAATGGATAGATGGGTGTTGTGGTGGGTCTAATGCATGAAATATACTTGTATGATGATGCTAAACATTATTGGGTATAAGATATTGGAATGAATGGGATGTTGCAAGTGTTGTTTGAGGTAAGATATGATCTGGCATGAGTAGTATGCAATCCATAGTCTTTATTTTGGAAGTCTTTATGAGCATGTGGAATTTGTTCTCAAATTCAAGTATTGTCATGGTTTAAAATGAGAATATATTTGAATATATATATATATATATATATATATATATATATATATATACATGTATCTTGTATGTTGGATTATGTGCCTAGATGATTAGGGGTTTCTGAACTACATTTTTATGGGAAAAAAATTAGTAGTTGCACATTACTGCCATTGTGCCTGGCTGCACAGGGGTAACCGTCAGGCGATAGGAAGAAACCAAGGAGGCCTTGGAAGGTGTGGCGCCCAGCGGCATTGTTGTACTACCAGGCGGTCTGTGTTGTGACTTCTCCTCAGAGTGCTTAGGTTGCGCTTGACATAATGCAGTGGTAGTGTGCGTTTGTGTTCGGTTTTGCATTCGTTGAGGTTATGGTCTTTGGTCTAGGATATGTTTGCTTGGATTACGAGCGGGGAGGTTCGTAATGGAGTTGGAAATACGAGATTAATACAGATGGGAAGGTTTGTATACAATGTACTCTTGTGTGGGGATATGAGTGGAGAAGTTCGTATGTTTCATGCTCACACTTAAGGATGTTATGAGCAGGGAGGTTCATAACAGGACGTGTTCATGCGTGTTGAACTACGAGCGGAGAGGTTTGTAAAGGTTGAACTACAAGCAAGGAGATTCATAGAGTTAGACCACGAGCGGGCAGGTTCGTGGAAGCTTATGAAATCCTTAAGACCATGATTGAGTATGTGCTAATCTCATATAGGTTATGAGACTAAGGTTGCCTGGTATAAAGGTCTTTATAGATGAGAAATTGGTTAAGTCATTTAGGATGAGGTGTTTATAGTATTATTTATGAAAGTTATTTCTTTGTAAGCTTACCCTTTCTATTTGTGTTTGGCGATGATCGTGTGACTTGTCACACCAGAGTAGATGTGATTCCAACTGAGGATAGCGATGCGTAGAGACGGAGTGAGGGCTAGTGCTTGGGCTTTAGTAAAGATACTATGTTTTGGAATAAATTTTAAAATTCCTTAAGCTGCTTTTGGGGTTTTGAACTTGTAATAGTTTAATTATGAATTATGGATTTTTGGTTTTTAGACTCGTTTAATGTTGTTTCAAATTTTCATGCATTTTAGGAATAATGTCACACAATTGAATTTATTTTTAATTATAGTTTACTTTTATTAAGTAATATTCATTTAGGGTGTTACACTCGCTGGGTGACTAGTTCAAAACAACAACCATGAATCTACACTAGAAAAAGCAATAAACATTGGGTTGCCTCCCAATTAGTGCTTCTTTAGCATCACTAACTTTACTTGTAGTAGTTTATGGATCACGCAGATGAAAGATAGTGGTGAGGCGTTGAACCTCAACCACCAAATAATGTTTCAATCTTTGATGATTCACCACCTAACTTCTAAGTGAATCTTCAGATGAAGGATCCATCAACTGAATAACACCATAAGGCTTGATAGTGAATGATCCATACCACTTGGATTTCAACTTGCTAGGTGTAAGACCCAAGAAATAATTATAATTATAATGTGATATTTGGACGTGAGGAATATTAATTGAATTAATACGTAAGGCTATAAACAAAGGTGAAGAGTATCACTGTTGGTTAAGGCCTTAGCTATGGATTGATGGTTATGGGTTCGTGTCTTTGTTTGGAAGTGCTTGTGTGTGTCTTTGGTGTGACTTATGTATAGTAATAACTTAGAATTTATTCAACATGGCTAGAATTTAATTATTTTTATTTTTCTTGAATGCATGGAATGTGTGGATGCTATTGAAATGTTAGTGTGTGTATTGATATGGTTTGGAGTGTTTCTTGAGTATTGGGAGTTGAATGTTCGAATCCTAGCTAGAGCAAAAACGAAGAAATTATGGATATTTTTTTAGTAGATTCTTGATCCAACTAGGAAGGTGAAAAGGTGAGGTAGAGCCAATGTATCTAGCCACATGCATAAGAAATTAAGGTGAATTAACATTGAGTAGGAGAGTTATATATTTTTTTTCTTCTCTTTCTTCATGTAATATGGGTTGTTAAGGGAAAATAGAGAGGTTTTGAGAGTTAAAAAAAATGGAGTTGGAGTTGGAGGAGAAAAGAAAAAGGGAGGCATCGTGAGATTGAGAGCATGAGAGAAGTTGAGCAAAGCTAAGGTGGTCTTGGTGCAACAATTCTAGGTAAGGGGTGATAAGCCTTGATCTTTTAAATTATTTTGTGGACGTGCTTTGAATTGAAATTTTCTTTTTCTTCATGGAATTTGCAAGGGGAGCTTATCTATGCTATCTATTCATGTGATCAGTGTTTTGTGGATATGAGATAAGATGGAAAATCGTTAATTTTTGGAGGAAGGGGTGCTAAGCATTGATCTTTTAAATTATTTTGTGGACGTGCTTTGAGTTGAGAATTTCATTTTCTTCAAGGCATTTGTAAGAGGAACTACTCCATGCATCTATGTTTTGATTATGTGATTGTGTTGCTTTGGATTGAGAAGAACATGTTCTATTTGGAGAAAAAAATAGGGATTTGTGTTTTTGCATATGAACTTGTTATTGGATGTGTGTTGGGCAGTAAGATTCCTTCATGGGATTGTAATGGAAGATATATTTTTTTTCTGCTTGAATTATGATGGGGTTAGGGATATGTGGTATTCTTTCTATGTGTGAATGTACAAATTTCATGGTTTAAGTGATAAATTTTAAGAAGACAGACTTTTGTACTATTTAAATGTTATGTTGAAAATGTTGTGGTTAAAAAGGATGGAAAGAAAAAATAAATTTACAGGGAGCATGTAGTTTTATACTTAATAGTAATGATTTTTGGGACTGTGAATTTAGCATATGAGCATTGAAAATATGCTGCTTGAATCCTGTGAAATAAAGATTAAGAAATGATGCATGAGAGAAGTTGGATTAATTAAATTTGTGAGGCATAGAGTTGAGTTTAGGGATGGAAACTAATTGGGGTTAGTCTTTTTGGAAGGTAAGGATTAGAATATTGTGAAATTGTGTATAGTGCATGTTTATCATGCAAATATGATTTCAACATGTACATAGTCCTTAGATTTTTCTTTGTGTGTTGTGCAGTAATAGTTCAGTAGCATATAGAAATCATGAGGTTGTGTTCATGAGAAGGATGAGATTAACATTGATTCATAGAGTGGAGGTTGGGCTGTAAAATTTGTTTGGTTAACTTTGATCGATTTGGGTGAATGCTTATGATGTGAATATGTTTTCAACATGGGCAATTGCATTGTTTTGGTGCAGTAAAATGTTAGTGTCAATAAGAACCCATGATGTTGTGTGAATGAATGCCTTAATGTGCTACTTGGTTGCATTGGTGGTGTTGTATTGGTGGAATGGGTGTCTGAATGGAAGTTTGGAAGGTAAGAATTAGAATATTATGAAATTGTGTGTATGGTAAATGAATTTTAATTTTCCATGATGTTTGTATGCATTAAGATGACTAAATCATGTGTAAATACATCATTTTTCATATTTTTGGGTGTGTTTGCGCGTCGCTGGATGTTGAGCGCTGGTTCTAGGCATTTTTACAAGAGGTCAGGCATTGAGCGTTGATTATGGGCGCTAAGAGACCTATTTTACAAGAGGTCTGGCACTGGACGCTACTATTTTTTTTTTGCGTAGTTTTCGAATTTAGCTGATATTTTGACAGTTAGTCCATAACATGTTGTTCTTTAGTTTGAACGTTGTAATCTCAATTTGGTGGTCTGTAGTTGGAGGCATATGTTACACATGATTGCTAGTTTTTCATGGTTGTATTGTGTTGAGACGTGGTTGTGATAAATTATGATGAGCTCTATTTGCAATATATTAGGTGTTGGGCATGATGAATGATGTATGTTAAGTATAATGATAAGGATTTAATGATGTTAATATGTTGTGATACATGTGATGATGAGGCCTTAATGTGCATGTGTGTTTATTGATCATGCATACAGATAATCATGTGATTGTTGATTGATGTGTGATCATGATGAGATAGTGTATGCTTGGGTATGAATGTTTTGAAAGTTATATTTACGTAATTGTACTAGAGGTGCACTTCGTTGTGGCTCTCTATCCGAGTAATGGGAAGTTGCGCACTTTTTCGGAGCTCCTAATGTGAGCAATAGGAAGTTGTGCACTTCGTCGGGGCTCGATAAGAGTAATGGGAGATTTCGTATCTTGTCGGGGCTTTTGATATGAGTAATGAGAAGTTGTATACTTCGTCGGGGCTCACTATGAGAGTAATTGGAAGTGACATCTTAGGTAAATTTCGTATGAGATTGGTTGGATGGTTAATTATGGAAGTTGAATACTTTGTCAGGGCTTTCGATATGAGTAATGGGAAGTGTTATACTTCGTCGAGGCTCGCTACGAGAGTAATGGGAAATGGCATCTTTGGTAAAGTGTGTGCAAGTTTTTGCTAAGTGGTTAATCATGGGATCATGTGTTTCCATTTAATATTACTTGGTGATAATGTGTTGTTGGGTACATGTTGTGGTTTCGAAAACATGTGATAATTGATATCTGAAATGAGTTTGTTATATTATGATGATGATAAGAGAGTGTATATTGATATGCATTGTTATGTGATATGCGATATGGTTAATGTGATGAGCTTTGTTTGCAATATATTAGGTATTGGGCATGATGAATGATGTATGTTAAGTGTAATGATGAGGATTTAATGATGTTGTGAGTGTGGTTGTGGTTGTGGTTAGCTCACCCTTGCATGTTTGTGGTTGTGATTTCCACTTGCGATGATCGTATAACTTAGGTTATACAGGAGTAGATGATGGTGTAGATACAGTTGGAGAAGCTTAGTTGTAAGGAGCTCGCGGGAATGCTTTTGGGAGCTTTTTCTTTTCATTTTGAAAATTTTCCTTTAAATAAATGTAAGAAATAGTTGTTGTGAGTTTTTGAACTTGAAAGATTTGTATTAAGACTTATGTTGATGGTTTAACTCAGTTGGTGGGTTGAACCACGTTTTGTTTTCAGGAATAAAGTTATTTCATATTAATATTCTGACAAGTGGTGTTTTGAAATAAAAGGCTTAATTACTCGGAATATACCCAGTTTGGTTCCAAAATTTCAAAATGATATCCACTTTTAAGTTTGTCTCAATTTAGTACCCAAATTCGTAATGTGCATTAATGTAGTACCCTCCATTATGTTTTTGCAAACACCGTTAAGTACCTTGCCACGTGTCAGCTTATGTTTATTTTATTATTTTTTTTTATTTTTTTTATTTTTTTAAAAAAAATAAAAAATTGCCACGTGTCAAATCCTTGATGTGACACGTGGCATTGTTAGTGACACGTGGCAAGGTACATGCCAAGTGTCATTGTCTTGATTTCAATTTAGTCTCCATATGTGTCTATTTGTTTCAATTTAGTACCCATATATATTTATTTATTTCAATTTAGTACCCGCTCTATTTGTTAGAATTTTGTCTGAATATTTTTTTACAAAATAGAGAAATATTGTGTCTTCCTTAAGACCAAATTTATTATTTATATAAATGTTATATTTATATTTATTATTAAAAATGACTTATAAAATTAAATATTGAAATTTATATTAAAGTTAATAATAAAAGTCATGAATAACAAATTTACCAAAACTTTGTTATTCATGAGTATAACAATTATCAATGTAACAAATTTACCAAAACTTTGTTATTCATGACTTTTACCATTAACTTTAATATAAATTTCAATACTAAATTTTATAAGTCATTTTTACTAACAAATATAAATATAACATTTATATAAATAATAAATTTGGTTTTAAGGGAGATACAATATTTCTCTATTATGTAAAAAAATATTCAGACAAAATTCTAACAAATAGAACAGGTACTAAATTGAAGCAAATAAACATATATGGGTACTAAATTGAAACAAATAGACACATGTGGGAACTAAATTGAAATCACACTTGGCAGGTACCTTGCCACATGCTAGTACCTTGTCATGTGTCACTAACAATGCCATGTGTCACATCAAGGATTTAACATGTGGCAATTTTGTTATTTTTCTAAAAAAAATTTAAAAAATTAAAACAAAATTAAAAAAATTAAAAAAAGCAGAGGCTGACACGTGGCAAAGTACTTATCGGCGTTTGCGGAAACTTAACGGAGGGTACTACATTGATGCACATTACGAATTTGGGTACTAAATTGAGACAAACTTAAAAGTGGGTACCATTTTAAAATTTTAGAACCAAACTGTATTATGTTCTGAGTAATTAAGCCAAAATAAAATTATTTGGAAAATTCTTATTTAATAGGATGGTATAAATGGTTGCGTTTTAAAGTTTGAAAAAAAAAATTACACATGGCATATCGAAAGGAGTGTTACACAAGAAAGAGCTTGAATCTTGAATTGAAAAGCAAAACTTGTTGGCTTGGTTGAAAATCTTTCAAAAGCTTTATATCATGATAGAGTTTGTCCTGTTAGCACAAGTAACCTTGGTGCATAGATTTTATGAAGCAAATACATGAGACCATATGTTGTAACATCCCGACCGGATATTACAGATTTAATTAATATAATAAAGAAACAAATAATAAAACTTCATTTATTATAACTTGGATTCCCAAAAATGCAAGAAAGTTAAAACTTTATTACAATATAATGTAACTCACATCTCAAAATTCATAAAATTCCAATATATAAAAAAAAAACATGCTAAAAAACTCCAAATGTTTACAAAGTCCCTAAAAATACATAATTAGTAAAACTCTGATAAAATCTTCTCCCAATATTAGTCTTGCTCCGTCTCTAGGCCTCACCAGATTTACCTGTAATATCATATGCTCTCGTGTACCGCGTACACGATCATCGCCAAACACAAGTAGATAGGGTGAGCTAACAGAATAAACATATATGTACAACAGATACATATATCACAACCACACCAAAAGAAATCCATACTTTGATTTCATACACATGGCCATTACCATATCAACCGTGTTCTACATCTTCTAGTGAGTACCTCAAAATGTCTTGTTGTCACACCTATCGGCCACAACCGATAGAGCACGTGCGGGAAACCATGCTACGGATCACACATCGTAATGCCAGGTGGAGTTCCCAATACGAATTACATTCGTAACGTCCCAAGATTACCACACTTGTTAGTTAGTTACTAAGGAGGGCAATCTAACTGGACCCATCCCTACACGTCGTTACGTGCACACTCCCACCGGCAACACTCACTAACCCGAGCCACAACTCAAGAGTTCCTCGTGTTCATCCGTCATCCCGAGCCACAACTCAAGAGATGTTATTCTGAGCCACAACTCAAGGAATACTACGTGCTTAACCCCTTTCCCGAGCCACAACTCAAAGGATACGTTTTGAACCACAACTCAAGGAACACTAGCAAGCCGACCTTTAAGACATCCTAGAAGCCTTGTAGACCACGCAAATCAAACGAGCAAAATATAATTTTGCTGCAACAATATCACCTAGCGTTACTCACGAGGCGCCAGGCACTTTCCACTTCTAGACCGCTTAGCGGTTATGATGAGTTTGAACCTTTACCCTCATTAAGTGTTTAAATTTTGGGGATTTAGTATCTTTTTTATCCTAAGGATTCATTTTAGTTGCATAGTATATTATTGGATATTCTTAAGTTTAATAATGCAACTAGAATTTAATTTAGGTCCTTAAGAGTGTAAATTGGAAATATTTCAAGTCATAAAATAAGTCCAAAATTCAGAATTTTGGAGAGGAATAATTCAGGAGCTAAATGCACCCCCAGTTTTCATTTTTACACCCCCTTCTTCAATTGGGTCATCTAATTCTGAAAAGAAATATTTCTGGACCCCTTCTTTTTACTAATTTGCACCCCTAATATCACTTAAACTCCACTCAACCAGATTGTGCCATATGGCAATCCTATACTCATTAAAATAACCAATTAAAATTTGCCACATCATCAATCCTCCACTCATTAAAATAACCAATTACAAGATGACACCTCATCACCTTCTCTCTTTCACACCATTAGAAACCCTAACCCTAATTTTTCTTCTTTCTCACCATCACCATGCCGCAGTCGCCACCCTCTACAGCAACCACCGCAATGTCCGACCACCGCTGCAACTCGCCAAAACCGCAGCCACCCCATCGCGCTCATGCCAGAAAACGCAGCCACCGTCTTCTACGATGCATCACGCTGCCACCAACGTTGCACCATGCTCGAACCAGCCTCCATGATGCACGAAACCACCATGTCGTTAACCTTAGACCACTGTCTCCATAGTCGCGTTGCCAGAACCACCATTACATTACCCTCACGCCACCCTCTTCTCCAAATCACCTCGCTACCACCAACGCCTGCACCGTACTCGAGACAGACTCCCTTCTTCACTGCTTCATACCTGCGCGAACCTATATCCGGTTTGGACCAGCAATGCCGTCCACGCCCACTATGACTAGCTGCTACCGCGAATCCTCCATTTTCTCCTTCACCGTGAGAGAAACTGAGGTCTGCGATGCAACACAGCACCTCCATACTTACACCTGCACGCGAATCATCTTCTTCCTCGCGATGTCAGCCATGGAAACCATCATGACCAGCAACATCATCTTCTCATCGGGATCATATCTACATCTTCTTCATTGCGGCAGTGCTCATGGCAGCATCATGCTCGAACACGAAGTCGTCACGCTCAATCCTTCAATGGTAGCACCACTGTTATCTGCAGTCGCGAGTCTCTTGCGCAACCACCATCCCCGCTCAAGAACGTGGACTTGACACCAATTCTTCACGATAGCCGCGACCCAGTAACACCTTCCGCATCAACTTCGCAGCCACCACGACAATCACCCTAATCTCGCCTGAACCACTTAGGACATCCAAACCCTAATAGAGAGAGAGAGAGACTACTCTGACACGTGGCAGCCTCTCAATAGACCGTCAAAGAGTCAAAATTGGTCAACCATTTAACTCTGGGCAAGGATGGGTCAACATTGGTCAAACAAGCTAATTAACGATAATTTTGGCAGACAATTCCTCTACAAGAACCCAAAATGGCTTAGAAAGGAAAGAGTCGTCTGGCAGCACTTTATTGCTGGCCAGACAGTTTTTAGAAATTTCCATAAACACTAGCTTTAAACAGAATAAAATAATTCATGCATAATCATACTATATTTAGCATGCCAATCAGACTTAAAACAAAATTAACGCGTAAAGCTACTATATTTAGCATGTCAATCAGACTTAAACATAGAATTAACTCGTAAAGCTCCCTTAACCTAGATTTCTTCGCTTAAACTTGGGGTTCTTGGTTTTTGCTTTGATCGGAATGGACGCCCCTTGTTTTCCCACATTAGCTCTCCTTCTCACTCAATTATCACAGAACACTTCTCCAATTTTCGTACTCCTTTCACTAAGCAACAATGGCAGCACAGAAAACCTTCCTGTTCACTCAAAATTTGACTTTTAATGGTCCCTTAATGGTAGTTTAATGTGCTAAAACAAACATGCTTAATGTTCATGATAATTGCCATTTAATTAGTCATTATGGACTGTTTTTTCCAGCCTCCCTTGGCTGCTCATTCATCTAGGGTTTTCTTTACCCTTTCACCTTCATGCCAAAACTAATTTTAGCAAAAAAGAAGTTTAATTTAGAGTTACCAAAGTTCAAACCCATAACCATGCCAATGCCAAATCAATGCACAATCATTCAACCAATTCATGTTTCGTGATAATTCTTAATCATTTAAGAATATAATATTACACCCCACAACCAAAATGTTATATAAAATAATTACATAATTACACAATCAAGTACTCTCAACCATTTGAGCTAGTACTATTCCACGTCATACTTGTCAGAATTAAATGCCATAAAGGCTCCCACTGCTCGCATTTATTAATTATTTATTTATTTAATTAATTAAATTTAGCGGATCTTACATATGTGGTTGATGAAGAGTTGATGAAGATGGTTTCATGATCAGGCTAAGGATTAGCTAAATCTAGAATTAAGTTGAAGATCATGAAACTTGTTGTTTGTATTGTATTTGTAGACTATATGACATAGGTTAGATGTTGTTTTGTCTTGGGTGTGCTTTTTAAAATCTGTTAAAAGGGTTTTTAACAGGTTAAAAGGCTTGTTGCATATAGTTTTGGTATAAATGTATTCAATCAATTGAATTGGTATTCAATAGACTAATTTCACTAAAGTCAAGTGAAATCAACAGATTGTATGAACAAACTAACCTGTTGAATTCACTTATGACCAAGCTATTTAAACTAGTTTTTAGAGATATGAGACACGAATTGAGATTTTTTTTAGCACGAAAAACAGTAATACAAATTTGGAAAACTTTCTCTCTTGATTACATATTTTGCAACTGTTGATGGAAGATCTTAGTTGATCTTGGAAGCTTTTTTGCTTGGTTGAAGCTAGAAGAACACGTGTTTGGTTGGCTAGGGAGAGCCTCCATCAGGTTTGATTGTTCTTGTGCTTTTGTGTTGTTCCTGGTGTGATTCCAAGTCTATAAGTGGGATTCTTACGATGTTGGGGATAAGATTCTTGTGGGATTCAAGAATCTTGGTGTTTTTGCCTTATCCAAAAGTGTAATCTTGGAAGGATTGTGTAAAACTTTTGATATAGTGCATGATCAGGCTCAGGTTGTCTTGAGAAACTGGTTGTAGCTCAGTTATTGAGTGAACTAGTATAAAAATCATTGTGTGATCCTTTTTCCCTTGTCTTGTTTAGTATCTAAATCTTAAGAAAATCAATCTTTGTAAAGTGTGCATGTGTTTTTACGTTATATGATAATATAACTAAATTGAATATATTGAGTGGAACATATCTTGATTGATAAAGCATGTTGTTTGAGTGAGTTTCATACATTTTTCATTTCTACATAATTTTCCAAAATATCAACTAATTGATTTTCTATTTTAATCTGTTGAATCATAATCATATTTCATGAACAAATTAATCTGTTATTTTTTATTTTAATAGGTTGAAAGTGTGCAGTTTTTCAATGCTTGCTTTCTAATTTTGTGGTCAGTTTGATTCAACGAAAAGGGGTTTTAAGTTTTTAAAAAGTAAACAAAGATTTATAAAGCCAATTCAACCCCGCCTCTTCTTAGCTAAACTATCCATTTCAATACTTACATGACCCTCTCTTTCTATTTCTTGGAACTATCATAGGTAATTACTCTCATCTCTTCAAGTTCTTGCAACTACAATTTTCTCTTCTCAACCGACAAAGAGGGATCAAAATTCAGAAATTTCAAAGCGCAATATGTAACATTCCTAAGGAATATTACTAATATTTAATAAATAAATACAAAATGAAAGTAAATACCTCATTTAATGGAAATACGTTTTCCCAAAAAAACGCGGGAAAATTAAAAACTTTAATATACATGTCATATAACCAGGAGTCCATAATTCATAAAACTAAAACAATATTTACATGGCTCCCAAAGAGTTACATATTTATCTCAAAATCAAAATAATACTATATAAACAAAAATCCCCAGCTATCCCTCGCTCTGAGTCTATGCATCTCCTGGCCCACCTGTCAAATCATCTGCTCCCGGATAACGAATCATCCGATCATCGCCACACACACTCAGAAAGGGTGAGCTATGCACAATATATAAACAAAATACATGAAATTAATATGCCACCCATCCCAAATTAACATAACTAATATTTCATGCTTTTCAAATAACCCAACCATGACCTCATAGTCCTTCACGAGTCATATACATGAACTAGGTCTTGGGACTTCACTGTGCTCCCACGAAACTAACTCATTCATGGTCCAACCCTATTAGCCTATCCCGCTCGTAGTCCTGCCCTACAGACTCCTCGTCTATAGTAAATCATCCAAGCCTCCTCAACTTGGACCCTGGCACGCACGCAAACACCATACTATGGACTCCTCGCCCAATAGTAGCCGACGAGAACATATCAATTCCTTGCCCATCGTGCGCCCGACACATGTAATCACCATACTAAGGACTTCTCACCCATTAGTAGCCGACGGGAACTCAACTAGTTCCATGCCCATCATGTGTCCAACCATCAAGCACATCCCAAACCCCTATAGGACTCAGTCCTTGAAGCCCAAATGCCACACCACATGCATATACTTCCTAATTTTAGGAAAAAAGTAGTCAAAGCACACATACAACGCACATAAACATGGAAAATTCGCATAAACTCGCTTAAGCTAGTTCACCTCGCTTGAGCGAGCTTAAAACAGTGGCCGCATCACATTGTCTCGCTTAGGCGAGATCTTCTCGCCTGGGCGAGTCACACCTTGGCTCGAAACAACACACAGACCTCGCCTAGACGAGTATTCGACAAAAACATCACCACTACGCTTCGAGAACTCGCTTAGGCGAGCCACTCTCGCCTAGGCGAGAGTGTCCATCGCTCAAAACTCAAAACCTCTCGCCTGGGCGAGATATCGCGCTCAAAACTCCCAGGTGTCCTCACGACTGATGAGTGCGTATTTTTGCCCTCATTCAGTGTTTAATTCTGGGTATTTAATTGAATTTATGTGCTTAAAGAGTGATTTAATTGATAATTCTAATAATTAGGCCATTTGAGCTTGTGTGATAAAAAT
>Ga0214542_1008901_pt1 | contig 16113 bp, 6 predicted proteins | sample CNSS1metaG_FD_160096 | JGI IMG/M metagenome (GOLD analysis project Ga0214542, IMG submission 160096) | Root nodule microbial communities from cowpea collected in UCLA plant growth center, Los Angeles, California, USA - CNSS1 | ecosystem: Host-associated > Plants > Roots > Nodule | place: USA... | reverse complement strand
TGCTCTGCACACTCCTATTTTTCAATCTTTGCACCTTACTTTTATGTGTGGCCTGATGTGTATTTCCTCTTTCTTTGTGCAGCATCCTGTTTTACTGATCTTACTCCCCACGTTTTATTGTCATTTTTGGGCTTCTTTTGTAGGTTTCTGTTCGTGAAGAAGATGAATACCCACGGGAGTTGGGGTCTTTGCACACATGAAGGACTTGGGCTGAACGTTTCTGCTCTGCACACTCCTATTTTTCAATCTTTGCACCTTACTTTTATGTGTGGCCTGATGTGTATTTCCTCTTTCTTTGTGCAGCATCCTGTTTTACTGATCTTACTCCCCACGTTTTATTGTCATTTTTGGGCTTCTTTTCTTTCTTTACTTCCCGCACCTTTAACTCATTTCTCTCACCCTCCTTTGCTTTGGAAACTCCTTTGTGCACCTCCATAGTTGCTGATCTCGCACCGTTTGTTTTGGATCTAATTGTGTTTGCTGTTTGCACCCCCAAATTTCACACATTTCTTTTTTTTACTCTATTTTCAGCTTTTACTCTATTTTCAGCTTTTACTTGTTATATCCCCACCTTTTAATAAACACACCTCATTTACTTTATGTACCTCTTACTAATTGCTCATGCACTCTCATATTTTATTTTTCACTTTTATCCTTCTTAAATAATTTCATCCTTTTATTTATTTATTTATTTATTTTTGTTATTTAAAAAAAAACAAAATATTTGCAAATTATAAAAAATTGCAAAAAATAGAAAAAATCAAAAAATAAAAATGTTTTCTTTTACTTCATTGTGTATGTCCGGTCGCTCGCACCGTGTGACACTTATTTTCTAAAAATATCAAAAATAGTTTTCTTTCTCTTTTAGTGTCTGTTCGACCGCTCGTGTCATGCGACACATATTTTCAAGTAATTCAAAAATACCAAAAAAATGTAAAATTCCAAAATATAAAAAACATCAACATTTTCAAACAAACAAGCCTTTTAAGAACTATGTTATCCTTGATTCTCCACCGTGAGATACGTAGGAGAGAGGCCAGTCCTTGTCAGGTTCACCTTCAAAAAATCAAATCATTTTCTTTGTCTTCCATATATCTTCTAAAGAATTACATATCCCTGATTTCTCATTTTGAATGAGAATACGTAGGACTAAGGTCAATCCTTGTCGGGCCCAAAAAAAATAAAATAATATTTTTGTTTCTTTTTAGTATTTTTGGTCTCATTATTTTTGGGGAAAATTAACATTTTGAAAAACCACATTAACTTTGCATTTTTAATTAAAGGTACCGCCCTCGGGTGGGCGGGCGCGATATGGTGCTAATACCTTCCCTACGCGTAACCAACTCCCGGATTCAAAATTTGTTTTTTTCGCAGACTTGTCTTATTTGTATGGTTTTCCATAGTTTTCCATAATAACTATGGTGGGTACTCACAAATCTCTTTTCAAACCCGTTTCTTTTTGGTTCGTCGTCCCGTCACGATTTCGGTTACGACAGATAGTAAAAGATTGAAAGTAATCAATAGATAAATATTGAGATTGAAATTCATCTATCTTCATTAATTGTAATTTTACTGTTTTATCAAATAGTGGAACAATCATTCATTGCTACTAAAAGTTCTAAGGTATGTCTAAATCAATTCATTAAGTTTAGACCCTAAGGATCTCAAGCACAACATTGATTCCTCAAACGTTGATGCATAAACCTTTGCTTTAACTGCAAAACTTTGAACTCAAATAAAACATTTAAATATACTCCTAACATCTAAACAAATTAGATGACTTGGTTGGACTTAGATTAAAGATTAGTTTTATAACTCAATCCAAATCACTTAAATAAGATGAATGATCAATTCATCCAAACATAAGAACACAGACCAAATCATTAACGATGAATAGCAGAAAATATCATAGATAAATAATAGCAATACATAGAACCATAATAGATTACATCCAATTTTAATATAAGAGAGTTTAACTACTCATGTTGATGACGTTCCTAACAAGCATATGGAATAGTTGTTTCCTTCTCATACTTTCCTAAGATATTACAATAAGTTTAGAGAGAAATCCTAAGAAAAGAATCTAAAGAAATTGCCTAAAATAGAATAATACTATATTTTTATAGAAAATACACTTGTGGCTTCAACTTTATTCTCAACGCTTCAGAAGTTTTCCTTCTATGCGAGGTTTTTTTGTGACTAAAACTTCTTGCTCTAATAATCCAATCTTGATATTTCCTTCCTACGAGAGTTTTCTTTGGGTTGCAACTTTTATTGATGAAGTTCGAGCTCTCCAAATCCGATCTTTGAAGTTTCTTCATCAAAGGATTCCTCCTTAGCTTCAATGCCATGTTTGTTGCTTCAGCTATTCAGACCATTTTTTTACTTGTTCTAAACCGCCTTTTCCATGTTAATTTCACGCTAAACATGTTAATTTCACAAACATGTGAATTTCACGCTAAACCAATTTTCCATACAACATTTTTCATTCTAATAATGGAAAGGTTGGTGGTTATGCTAAGTAAATTTAAAAATCACTAACCATTAATAATTAAATAAAATCCAATAAATTTAGTCTTGATTTCCTTAATTTCTATTTATTCTTATGCTAATTCCTTCTTCTTTTTATAGGCTAATATGTAAATTAATTTCTAAAATTTCCAAAGAAAAATAAATAAGATAGACATTTTGAATGATATAGTATGTTGAGTTGTTTTTATGTTTACTTTATTATATTGTACCTATCACTACAATATTTTGTAATTTAGACCACACTAAATTAGACAACAATTAAATAAATGTGGCCTAAACATATAATAAACAACATTTTTATAAATGTTGTATAAATATCATAAAAGCTTGTGATAATAGAATTGTTGCTTTAAATTATGTGGGCAAAACCAATAGAAATATAGTCTAAAAATATAGGTGAGGTCTAAAATTAACCTGAAAAACTATTGTTTATTATGATGATTTTAAGTAACGATTTTAAAAGTATTTTCATACTAAAAATCGTTGTCTATTACCTATAATTACACTTATCTATACCATGTCTAAAACACTGTAATTTAATCTTTAGACTATGATTTTTATAATTTAGATCATAATTTTATGTCATTGTCTAAAGTGATTTTTATTGTAGTGTATCCATAACTTTTTTTTAGCCCGTAAAATGGATTACATGAAGAACAAACAACTCCATATTTGAAATAGCTTAGTCTTTGCATATGACAACCTAATTTTCTATTCCATAAAATGGGTACAATTAGAAAGATTAAAAGTTATGGACAGTTATTCATTTTTCTATTTCTTTGTTATTAGTGACCTATTTTCTAACCCATAAAATGGGTGCACTATTAGAAATATCAACAACTCTTAGCGTCTCTATCAATTTGATCTCTTTCCCCTTTTCGTTTTCATTGATGAACTAATTTTGTAATCGACAAAGCGGACAACATTACAAAGACTAACATTTTAAAGTCTTTAGGCTAATTTCTTTTTTCTTTTATGTGAGTACTGCGCTTAATTTTCTAACAACTAAAATGAATTTGGAATTAGAGCACATGTAAATAATCTTAATCTACTTATACTATAACACCAAAAACACAGATTTTTTTTAGTAGAGAAGAATGATTTTTTTGTAAACATGCAAATAGTGACAAAACCCTCTCTGACCTGGGATATATTTCTATGAAAGACCAAGTTTAATTAAGTCTTATACTTTGCTTTTATTTCTTTCTTTCAATCTGATATCATTCATCTGCATTATTCTTATTGGTTTCAGGGAGCAATCAGTTCCGTGATTGAAGAGACTTCTAAAAGAATTTAACACAATTTTAAGATCAGACAATAACTTAATTTTTGTAATGATATCTTAGCTGCATGCTCTTGTATTCTCCAAAAAAATTTCAACTTTAAGATTTTAATTTATTCAAACATTAAAAATAACACAATTTCAATTTTGTTACAAAATTATCAAACCCCAGTAGATTATCAAGCTTAGAAACTCTGTGAAGGGTGTGTAAACAAATTTACTGTAAATTATTTTTATTGTGAATAACATATAGAAGTTAGTTTTTTTTTTTTAAAAAAAAACTAATTATCTATTCAGATTGGATTAATTAAAAAAAAATTTACTGTAAATTTTAGTTTTTGAAAATTTTATGTTGTTTTTTGTATTTTTTGAATTATTTGGAAATACTTGCAAAACCAAACAAACATAACGAAAAATGAGGAAAAATATTTTTTTTTGAGATGACAACAATTGCATGGGATCAAAGATGTACACCGAGTGACAGACCTAAGTGTATATAAGTACATTTTGAACATCTCACATGAATAATTGAAAACTACTATGTATTGTGTCTTGTATGAAAGGCCAATTATAGAAACACTCTCCTTTTAAATGCCAAGTTTCCAAATTATAGTTTTGTATTATGTGTTCTCCATCTACGTATGTTTTGTGAGGATAAAGGTAGGGACTTAAGTTGGTGAAACTTGGGAGACAAAATATTTGGCCACAACTCTTAAGTGAGTATTTGTTAAAGTCTCATATAAATAAATATCAATAAATATGAAGAATGGAAAAGGATAAGTCTACTATAAATATGAAGAGTAAATTTAAGTGTTGTTACTACAATTCAATAAATCTATTACTTGGATACTTATGTTAAACTTTTATTTTTACTCTTATTTTATTGGTGTGCTTCTGCTAGAAAAAATAATTTTTCTATTGTTTGATTATTAACACATAAGGAACAAACAACTCCATCTTTGAAATAGCTTAGTCTTTGCATATGACAACCTAATCTTCTAATCCATAAAATGGGCACAATTAGAAAGACTAAAAATTTTGGACTAGTAATACATTTTTTTCTATTTCCTTGTTACTAGTGAGCTATTTTCTAACCCATAAAATGTGTTACTAGAAATATCAACGACTCAAAGCATCTCCATCAATTTATCTCTTTCCCCTTTTCGTTTTTATTGAAGAACTAATTTTGCAATCATCAAAGTCAATAACATTAGAAAGACTAACATTTTAAAGACTAAATCCTTTTTTTCTTTTTATTGTGAGTCGTGCGCTTAAGTTTTTTAACATGTAAAAAGAATTTAGAGCGCATGTAAACTAATCTTAATCGACTTATATTATAATAAGAGAAAAATAATAATAATAATAATAATAATAATAATAATAATAATAATAATAATAATAATAATAATAATAAGATTAAATTTAAGTAGAGAAGAATTATTATATATTTTTTAAATGCAAATAGTGACCAAACCCTCTCTGAAATAATACATATTACTATGTGATGTCTTGTAATGGTGTGAGGTTTATTTCTATGAAAGACTAAATTTAATTAAGTCTTTGCAATACTTTGTTTTTATTTCTTTCTTTCAATATGATGTCATCCATCTGCATTATTTTTATTCGTTTCAGGGAGGAATCCAATTCCGTGATCGAAGAGAGTTCTAAAAGAATTTAACACAATTTTAAGATGAGACCATAATTAAATTTTGTAATGACATCTTAGCTTCATGCTCTTGTATTCTCCAACAAAAAAAAAAAATTTAAGATTTTAATTTATCCAAACATAAAAAATAACACAATTTCAATTTTGTTACAAAATTATCAAACCCCAGTAAATCTCTGTGAAGTGGGTGTTAGAAAACAAATTTACTGTAAATTATTTATATTTTGAATAAAATCTAGTAGTTCGTTTTTTTAAAATTAATTATCTATTGAGATTGGATTAAAAAAAAAGCTAGAATTAAGTTAATAATACAGAACTTGTGTTATTTACTTAACACAAGATTTTTGTCTTGGAACGCCAAAAAAGTGGGGAAGAAGAAAAGTATTAAAATAATTAACGGTAAAAAATATTCTGATTAAATTTAATTTCAACTATATATTTTAAATGTAAGATCAGAATTTCTTTCTTTCTTCCACACTTTTTCATCTGAATACTTTTTCATCTGAAACTTATTCATGCCTCTAACATCATTAAATTGAAATTCAAATATTTTAGGTTTAATTATGCCTTTGGTCCCTATGTTGGAGTCAAAATCTCAAAATGGTACCCAAATTCTTAAAAGTCTCAAAATGGTCCCCTCTTTTGTTAAAACGTCTTACATTTGCCCTTTCCGTTAAGTCAAGGTTGACGCTGTTAGAGGGAATGCCACGTGTCAGTTCCTCGATTTTTTATTTATTTTTTTATTTTTTTATTTTTTGATTTTTTATTTATTTTGATTTTTTTTTTGAATTTTTTAAAAAAATCAAAAAATTGCCACGTGTCAAGTTGTCATCGTGCCACGTGACAGTGATAGTGACACGTGTCAGTATTACGCCACATGTCATTTCCTTAGTCTCAATTTGGTCCCTTTATTTTAATTTGTCTCAATTTAGTCCCAATTTTTGTAAAAATTAGCAATTTTGTCCCTCTCCAAATTGAAATCAAATTTAATTTCTATATAAATGTACACAAATATTTCCATCAAAATTTATATTTCAAGTAAATATTTTTCACCAAATTAAGTTCATTTAGTTAATATTTTACATTTAACTTTATTTAAAATGGTTTAAAAGTTGCTAATAGAAAATAATGTTAATAGAAAAAAATTCATAAATTAACTAGTTCATGTAACAATAAAACACATATAAATTTAAAATTTGAAAACAATTTTAAGTAAAGTCGAATGTAAAACATAATTTTAAATAAATTTAGCTATGTTAAAAATATATAATAAAAATAACAATTTGAATAAAAATATCAAATTTAATAAAAATATTTATATAACATTTATATAAAATTAAGTTGTGTTTCAATTTGAAGAGGAACAAAATTGCTAATTTTTACAAAATTTGGGACTAAATTGAGACAAATTAAAATAAAGGGACCAAATTGAGAATAAGAAAATGACACTTGGCGTAGTACTGACATGTGTCACTGACACTGCCACGTCACTCTGTTATTGCCACGTGGCACGATGGTAGCTTGACACGTGGCAATTTTTTGATTTTTTTAAAAAAATTCAAAAAATAAAAAAAAATTCAAAAAAAATTCAAAAAATCGAGGAACTGACACGTGGCACTCCCTCTAACAGCGTCAACCTTGACTTAACGAAGAGGGCAAACGTGAGACATTTCAATAAAAAAGGGAACTATTTTGAGACTTTTAAGAATTTGGGTACCATTTTGAGATTTTGACTCTAAAATAGAGACCAAAGACATAATTAAACCAATATTTTATGCCTTTACCCACCACAATAAAATGGAGGGTTCCTGTCCTTTCAAAGAAATGTTTTACACGATCAAATTTTGAACAATTAAAGTTTTAAAAGGGAAGATTATGTCGTATAAGGATACGAGGAACAAATAATATTTAAAATATCAATTTAGAAATTAATTATAATTTTTATTTATAATAATTATTATTTTAGTAATTAATAATTTTTTATTTTATAAATTGGTTAAAAAATAATTATTAATAAAATATTTTTTAATAGTGAAGTGTGACTGTTTATAAAGAGTCTTTACAATATATTTTAATGTTAATTTTATACTAACTCATAATATAGACGAGCAATAAGAAATCCATGTAAACTAAAAACGCATTTAAAGTGTAGAAAAGAGTTAATAAAACATTACTTTAATTAAATATAACTTTTGCTGTCTGTTTAAATAGGATAAACAAAATCAGCCATTCATCTCTGTCTGATCTGCTTAATTTGATTGTGTTTCGGTATGTTCAAGAAATTTTATATCATTCAGAATTGATGTCAAATGTAATTTAAATATTCTCTTTGATACCTGAGGTGTCTTTTAAAAATAAAACAGAGACAAATTTCTATAATATCTCGAGAACGCTATACTTGTTCGTGATTAAGAATTTGAGTAGGGTTGGAACAAACTGTGGATTTTCGTAGTCAAAGAGTAAAAATTATTTAAAGGTTCTGGCTGAATCGAGATGTGGTGGCCATTGATCAAGAGGGAGAACGTGGAATTTTTACAACGTCTCAAATATTTTGTTATAATAAGTTGGCTCACGGCCCTTAATCCTACGAAACGCCATTTGGTTAATTCTTACATCATCAGTGTGCCTTCATTTTTGAAAAGAACCTTTGAATTTGCTTTGCTCTGCAAAAGACTACATAATTTATTCATAGTGAAGATGAAAAACTAATAAATGGCTACGTTATTATTAAAGAAAAGACGTGGATATTTACTTCTTATAATACCATGTATCCAAGAGTGTATAATCTTATAGATATGACGCCATAGCGGATCATCACGACTCTCCCAAAGTTTTACCATTATTTATATTAAGTTTTTGCAGCCAGTTATATAGTATAGATTATTATTAATCTCTAGTCAATATTGAATCTCCTACGTATAAACATTCGTTACATAGTTCTGTTGCAAATTGTGCTCATAACCAACATAAATTCCATTTAGTTTCTAAAACTGGAAGAATGGGTTTGAGTTGTGAGTCCTACGAGAGGAAGTATGATGTGTTCTTGAGCTTTAGAGGGGATGATACCCGAAAGGGTTTCACAAGCCATCTCCATGATGCTCTTTGTCAGAAAGGAGTTAACACTTTCATAGACTACAAAGAACTGAAGAAGGGAGAAAAAATTTCACCTTCACTTTTTTGTGCTATTGAAGGCTCAAGGATATCAGTTGTTGTATTATCCAAGACATATGCTTCTTCCACCTCTTGCTTAGATGAACTCCTTAAGATCATTGAGTGTAAGAATTCCAAAGCTCATCTTGTTTTGCCTGTTTTCTATCACATTAATCCATCTCAGGTGAGAGAACAAAAGGGAAGCTTTGAAGAAGCTTTGACCAACCATGAAGACATGTTTAGGGATGATGTGGACAAGGTGAAAAGGTGGAGAGCAGCGTTATGCGAAGTAAGTACTTTGTCTGGGTGGCACATAGAAGATGGGTATGTATCCTTTAAGAGATTACTTACCCTTCTTCTGTTCCATGCTTTTTGTTCAGTATATATATATAAGTAGAAAGACATAAATTTATCGCTTTAAGATTTTGAACTGAAGATGATGTATGATGGTAAATGTCATTCATTGTTGTAGTTTACAACATAGTTTGAAGTCATTTTGGTTTTATGTGGCAGGTTGGAATCTAAGTTTGTGAAAAGAATTGTTGAAGAGATATTGAGCAAGTTGAACCACACACCTCTCAATGTAGCTAAACATGCTGTTGGACTGGATTCAGTAGTGGAAGATATTAAATCACTTTTGGAAACTGGATTAGATGATGTGCGGTTTCTCGGAATCTATGGCATTGGGGGAATAGGGAAAACTACTGCTGCTAAAGCTGTTTATAACCACATTGCTAATGAGTATGAAGCTAGTGCTTTCATTGCAAATGTTAGAGAAGTTTCGAATCAAAGACTTGGCATGGTTCAACTACAAGAAGCACTTCTTTCAGAGGTTTTCAAATATGGAGATTTTAAAGTGGGAAACAAGGATAGAGGAATTAATCTGATAAAAACCAAACTTTATTGTAAAAAGGTTCTCATAGTGGTTGATGATGTTGATTCAGTGCAGCAACTGGAGTGTTTGGTCGGGGAATGTAGTTGGTTTGGAGCAGGAAGCAGAATCATCATAACAACTAGAGATGAGCATTTGCTAATTGTTCACAACGTGGAAGCAGCTTACAAGGTCAAGGAATTAAGTCATGGCCATGCTCTTGAATTGTTCAGTTGGTTTGCTTTCAAAAAACCCTTTCCTCCAACAAATTATGAGGAACTTTCCTTACACATAATAAACCATGCCAAGGGCTTGCCATTGGCACTAACAGTTTTGGGGTCTCACCTGTGTGGTAGAGCTAGAGCAGAATGGGTTAGTGCATTGGCTAAACTGGGAAAAGTTCCAAATAAGCAGATTTATGAAGTACTTAAAATCAGCTTTGATGGGTTGGAAGAGAATGAGAAAGCCATATTTCTGGATATTGCATGTTTCTTTAAGGGAGAGGACAAAGAGTATGTGAAAATGATATTAGATGGTTGTGACTTCCACTCGGATATTGGGATTCGAGTTTTAAGAGATAAGTCTCTCATTACTGTAGAACTGAACAAGCTTTGGATGCATGAGTTGCTGCAGGAAATGGCTAAGGAAATTGTTCGTTGTGAATCTCCCAAAGAGCCTGGTAAGCGTAGCAGACTCTGGTTTCATGAGGATGTTCTTCATGTATTGAACCAAAATATGGTATACACTTTTCCTTGAACATATTTATGCAACTATGCAACTTCAAAGATTCACTCATAATGTACCTAACTATTTTTGTGTGGATTGTTATCTGTCACTAGGGAACTAATAACATTGAAGGAATAAAGCTAGATCTACCAGAACCAAATGAACATGTCAGCATAAGTGGAAAAGCATTCACAAAAATGAAAAGACTTAGACTTCTTATGATCAATAATGCACAGATTTCACATGACATTCGATATTTATCTGATGAGCTAAGATTAATTGATTGGCCCGGATACCCTTCTTCAACTCTACCACCAACCTTCCAACCGAAGAGGCTTGTTTCTTTGAAGTTGACTGATGGTCTCATGAAAACCTTGTGGAACGGAATTAAGGTATACACCATTTTCTCAATGAATGTAATGAACTTTTAAATTGAGGTGTCAATTTGACTACTGCCTCGTGGACTAGCCCTTGCTTAACCTTCATTAAACCCCTCTTAGGGAGTCTCAAATGAGGGGACAAAAAAAAAGTTACAGGTCCAAAATCCTTCTCAAGTGGGTTAGAGACAAGATTAAGGTGGATTTGACTCCAATCAAAAACTTTAATTAATTCTTAAAAATAATCCCTTGAGTTTGAGTTAAAGATCGAATTGAGTCATCTTAGACCAGTCCAGACTGAAAACTGAGACAGACCAGTTCTAATCAAAAGTTTAATAATATATCTAAAATATATATATATATATATATATATATATATATATATATATATATATATATATATATATTTCATGCTTAAAAAGAAAGTCCGTGACACTCACCTACAAGATTTTTGTGAGTTTTTTGACTTTGTAAACATTTTTTAATGAGGAGTTTTTGGTTTTATGGACTCTTTTGGCTCCAACCCACATGGATCAGGATCAACCCTCTGAACTGACCCAAATTGACAATTCTATTCTAAATGTCAAGGGTTGTTGTTTGTAGTTTACTAATGGTGATAATTGTCTTTCATTTTGTTTTATTAATGTTGTTTAATCTTCCTCAGATTTTCAGAGATTTGAAACTTGTATCCTTTAGCTGCTGTGAGCACCTCACTGAAATTCCAGACTTTTCAATGATTCCAAACCTCGAGAGTCTGAGCCTAGACCACTGCAAGAGTTTAACTAAGGTACATGAGTCCGTGGGATCTCTTGATAAACTTGTTACTTTAGACATCTTGTTGTGCTCTAATCTGAAGATCCTCCCAAGTTGTTTCAAGTTGAAATCTTTACGTACTCTTATCCTTACTGGCTGCTCAAAAGTTAGAAAGTTCCCTGAGATTGTTGAAAGAATGGTGCATCTTGAAAAACTCCTTCTCCAAGGGACTTCCATAAAAGAACTACCACAATCAATTGAATATCTAAATGGGCTAAAAACCTTACTCTTAGATTCTTGCAAAAAGCTTGAACATCTCCCTAGTACCCTTCATAATTTGCAACACCTTACTGCAATTGGTCTCAGTGACTGCTTTCAGCTCAAGGAACTTCCAAATCTTCCACTAAATACAGAATATATAAACACAACCAATTGTAGATCATTGGAAAGCTTTCCAACACTATTCAACTCATCAAATTTACCAAGGTTTTCTCAAATGATGTTCATTAACTGTTCTAAACTGATCGATAAACAGTTCCAGGACCACATAACAAATCTCTTATACCATGAGGTACACTACGTATATGCTTTGTATGTGTTCTTCCACAAAATTATCAAAACCTTAAAACTAAATTTTATGCTTTAGGAATCGGTTCGTGAAGTTATGCTTCCGGGTAGCAGCATCCCTGATTGGTTTCATCAACAAAGTACTAATGGTTTAATTTCTCTTGAGGTGTCTTCAAGGTTGTATGGTAAGGCAGTGGATATGTTTTTTGGTGCAGTTTTTGAGTTGGACAAAGATGTTATTACAACCGGCATTCTTTCATGTGTATACGAGATTATAATCAATGACCAGAGGATACTTGCGAGAGAAAGGGGTTTTGATTCATTGGACAGAAGTCATGTGTGGCTGACTAAGGAGAACTATGGTCGTTTGGTATGGCCCCTCAACAATATACATCGTTGGAATCACTTTAGGATTTCATTTGGGATATGTGAAGCCTCGTCAAAGGTGAAAGTAAAAGCATCCCTAAAGAGTGTTGGTTTTCATGTTTCATCAAAGAAAGAAAAGTATCTGATTGATCATGAAACAGTTAGGAAGTACACAGTTATCTGATTCATCAAGAAAAGTACCTTAGTGCAGTTATGTTCTCAATTACACTCTCTCCCAATTTTACTTGTTTTAGGTTTCAATATTAATGTTTTTTATGCTCTATGGACGTGTTTTATGTTCAGATGTAAGATTTAAGTGAAGTACATAGAAGAGTGGAGAAGTGTATGAACATCTGAATCAATTGTTTATGTTTTTTAAACTTCTTGAAATATATCACTCTGAATCTATGTTTTATGAGTTGATCATTAAAATAAAATTAAATATGTTTTTTTTTCTCTTAAATTTTAAGTGAAAATTATAATTAATTCATTTTTGAAATTTTAATCTAATTTAATTTTTTAATTTTCGAAATACATAAATTTAATTTTTTTAATTAAATTTTGTTTTAATTTATTTGATGTTTAATTAATAGATTTTGTTAAAAAAACTAATTTCACGTATTTCTAAAGATATGAATTTAATTGGATCAAAATTTAATTGTGTCAAAATTTTGAAAAAAGAATAATTTTAATTTTTACTAAAAATTAAAAACCAAACACATGTTTAATTCTAGAGAAAAACTAAATTTATTAACTATGTCAAACCAATAAGTTTAATAAAAATTTAATGATTTAAAATAATTTAGGATATATTAAAATAATGATTAATGTAATTTCAATTTTCACTAACATATATGATAGATAGATGAAATGTCAATTAACTCTTAAAACAGTTTCAAGCATAAATACATCAAAATTATAGTTAAATATCTTACAACACTGCATTAAAAAGGAGTCCTTATACTTCATAAATCAAAATGTTTTTTTTTTTATTTTAACTTTCTCATCAACACATAATACACAAGAGATTTGAGACCATAGTTAAATCACTTGTTTTTAAATAAAATTAATTTTAAATATTAAAAATAATATAATGTAATAATAATAAGAATTTTTTATTTTTTTTCAATTAAAATATATTTGAAACCCTGATTTCTGCCTGTTATGTTTGAAACTCCAGTTATTCCTCAAAGATTTTGAAATCCACTATTACTTGAAGTTTTAAAACTTGTCTGAGATTTTTGAAACTCAGTATTATTTGGCGGTTTTGAAACCCCGCTGGTGCCATGTTGGCAGAGTACGCGACTCGGGCAGATTTGCGGGTATAACTGACGATCAATGAGGACGAAAGTTGAACTTTAAGCAAAGTTCTTTGAACAAGTTTGATTGCATTAATAGAAAATGATGGAATTCAAACATAGTAGTCTACATCAATACAAATTGTGTCGGTGCAACAAACATAAACGATATGTACAACTTGTTCAACCTGGTACTAGATTAGGTTTATACAATAGAAGAAGATAGAAAATAAGAAAGAAATAAAAGACATTATCTATATACTTATGAAGATGAAGAAGGAAACTTTCGAAGGTGATGATGGGTGTCAGATAGAGATGGACAGCATCGGCACCCCACCAAGTTGGACCTAAAAGGTCATAAGTTTGGAGGGCGAAGTAGAGAAGCACACCCATGAAAGCAAGTCCTAAATCTAATGCAGCTGAGAGAATGTAAGTGTGGCGAGCCCACTATGACTTGTTGTAAATGTAGAAAAGAAGATTCCAACGGTTCACATTCTGGCTGGAGGAATAGCACCAACAAAACACCGAGATTGATGAGTTCAATCCACTTCTGGTTGGGTTTTTTGCCAACAAAGAACCACACTGGAACAGGAAGAAGTGCACCAATTAGCACCAATTGATTGGACTTTAGATTGAACTTTAGATTGAAGATCAATTTTTCAACTAAATCCAAATAAGTTAATTAAGATGAATAATCGATTCAACCAAACATAAGAACACAAACCAAATCATTAACGATGAATAACAATAATATCATAGATAAAATAATAACAATACATAGAACCATAATAGATTACATCCGATTTTAATATAAGAGAGTTTAACTACTTAATGACCTTCTTAACAAGCATATGGAATAGTTGTTTCGCTCTCATACTCTCTTAAGATATTACAATAAGTTTAGAGAGAAATCCTAAGAAAAGAATCTGAAAAAATTGCCTAAAATAGAATAATACTATATTTGTGGTTTCAACTTTATTCTCGACACTTTAGAAGCAAGATTTCTTCCAATGCAAGGTTTTCTTGTGACTAAAACTTCTTGCTGTGATGATCCAACCTTGAGATTTCCTTTCTCCGAGGGTTTTCTCTGAGTTGCAACCTTAATTGATGAAGTTCGAGCTCTCCAAATCCAATCTTTGAAGTTTCTTCATCAAAGGATTCCTCCTTAGTTTCAATGCCATGTTTGTTGCTTCGGCTATTCAGACATTTTTTTACTTGTTCTAAACCGCCTTTTGCATGTTAATTTCAAGCTAAACATGTTAATTTTACAAACATGTTAATTTCACGCTAAACCAATTTTCCATACAACATTTTTCATTCTAATAATGGAAAGGTTAGTGGTTATGCTAAGTAAATTTAAAAATCATTAACCATTAATAATTAAATAAAATCCAATAAATTTAGTCTTGATTTCCTTAATTTCTATTTATTCTTATGCTAATTCCTTCTTATTTTTATAGACTGATATGTAAATTAATTTCTAAAATTTCCAAAGAAAAATAAATAAGATAGACATTTTGAATGATAGTATGTTGAGTTGTTTTTATGTTTACTTTATTATATTGTACCTATCCATCATTTTGAAATAGCTTAGTCTTTGCATATGACAACCTAATTTTCTATTCCATAAAATGGGCACAATTAGAAAGATTAAAAATTTTGGACAGTTATACATTTTTTCTATTTCCTTGTTATTAGTGAGCTATTTTCTAACCCATAAAATGGGTGCACTATTAGAAATATAATTTTATCTCTTTCCCCTTTTCGTTTTCATTGTTGAACTAATTTTGTAATCGACAAAGCGGACAACATTACAAAGACTAACATTTTAAAGTCTTTAGGCTAATTTCTTTTTTCTTTTATGTGAGTAGTGTGTTTAATTTTCTAACACGTAAAATCAATTTGGAATTAGAGCACATGTAAATAATCTTAATCTACTTATACTATAATACGAAAAAAAGAGATTAAATTTAAGTAGAGAAGAATGATATTTTGTGTAAACATGCAAATAGTGACAAAACCCTCTCTGACCTGGGATATATTTCTATGAAAGACTAAGTTTAATTAAGTCTTTGCAATACTTTGTTTTTATTTCTTTCTTTCAGTATGATATCATTCATCTGCATTATTCTTATTTGTTTCAGTTCCGTGATTGAAGGGAATTCTAAAAGAATTTAACACAATTTTAAGATGAGACCATACATTAATTTTTGTAATGATGTCGTAGCTTCATGCTCTTGTATTCTCCAAAAAATTTCACCTTTAAGATTTTAATTTATCCAAACATTAAAAATAATACAATTTCAATTTCGTTACAGAATTATCAAACCCCAGTAAATTATCAAGCTTAGAATATCTGCGATGTGCGCGTAAGAAAACAAATTGCTGTAAATTATTTTTGTAACATCCCGTTTTTATAGTTTTTAAACTATTAAACAAAACATTCAGATTTTAATAGTGCAGAAGCAGATGATAGCATACGCCAACATAATCTAATACAGTCATCCAAAATAAATGCGTACACT
>Ga0214542_1008899_pt1 | contig 16117 bp, 5 predicted proteins | sample CNSS1metaG_FD_160096 | JGI IMG/M metagenome (GOLD analysis project Ga0214542, IMG submission 160096) | Root nodule microbial communities from cowpea collected in UCLA plant growth center, Los Angeles, California, USA - CNSS1 | ecosystem: Host-associated > Plants > Roots > Nodule | place: USA... | reverse complement strand
AAATATATATATTAAAAATATATATATATATATATATATATATATATATATATATATATATGAAGTTATGTATTTTTTTCTCTTCATGTTATATAATTTTATCAAAGTCATTAATTAAATTGAAAACTTCTTCAATCTAATCACCGAAAATCAGAAGTTATAAATAGCTATAAATAATTTTTAAACATATTTCCAATTAATAATAATTAATTATTTTCCATTTAAATTCAAAATGTAAACGTTAATAAAATACATTAAATATTAGGTATTAATTTTTTTTTAAAATCATTTAACGTAAACATTATAAATCATTTGACATCAAGTTTAAATATTAAAAATGTAATAAATGTGAAATAAAAATGAAATATTGCAACACATTGGAAATGAAATTTATCATTGCTCACAACACAGTGCAAACCTCTTCCTATTACAACATCCTTTTGTATTCCAACGCATTAAAACAAATCTTGCAATTAATAAAAAAATTAATAAATATGAAAAAGAAAATGAAATATTGCAATGCATTGGAAATGAAATTTGTCATTGCTCACACTGCTCCAGATAATGATCATTAAAGCACTGATATAGATACCTGAACTGCTCCATCATCACCCACACGTTTTTATGATTTGTCTGATTCAAATTAAAACATTCAAATAATTCATTATTCAAAATGAAATTCGAATATGTTTGACGGTGCAAGTGTGTATAATTTTCTTTCATTATCATTTTCACTACCCAAGACAAACTACAAGAAAATGTCTTAGTAGTAACCAATTTTAGTGACTAAAAATTGTTAGTCACTATAGTGACCAATTTAGATATCAATCTACAAAATTAAAATTTATTGGTTACTAAAATAGTCAGTAATATAAATACAAAATTATAATTAGTCACTAAATTTGTCACTAATTAATTAGAGACCAATTTAGTAACTAAGTTATTGTGGTAGCCAAAACTTAGGTAGCTAATTTTTAGTGACCAATTTTCTTGGTAGCCAAAACTATGGTAGCTAATTTTAAAACCAATTTAGTGACCAATTATATTTTTTTATTCATAATAGTAACTATTTTAGTAACCAATAATTTTTTTACTTTGTAGACTTGTATCTAAATTAGTAATTATAGTAACTAACAATTTTTTATCACTAAAATTGGTTACTGATAAAGCATTTGCTTGTAATAATCATTTCACTGCTTTGATCTTTCAACTGCTACTTTTATTTTTTCAATACGAAATACGAAAGACGTCTCTTCACATCTCAGACTCCATTAAAATTTTATATCATTTAAAATATTATTTTTTTAATTGTTCAATAAAATCACTTCCAAAAAGTTTAAGATTTTTTGCGCTTTTCAAGACAATTTCTTTGCTTCCAACACGTTTGCAGTTTCTAATTTATAAACTCTGATTTTGAAATTGTGCAATGATATGATTGTTTGCACTGCTCGATATATTTTGTAAAGCTTGCAGCACAATTTTCACTGGTAAAAATTAATGCAAAGCAGCACGTCATATCATTTTAATAAATTAAATTAATAAATTAAATATAGCAGATATTTACTTGGCTTCTCGAGTAAGTTTGTACCAGTATTCAAATGTTATCTATTTTGTTGACGTAAATTTTTCTATGCACGAGACTTTCTTTACTTTTTGTGTAGTTATCAAACGTTTTCAAGCAAATGACTTTTCACCACCAACATCAGATTCTTTTAAACAATCCTTAACCAAAGGTATGCACTACATCTGTTGTTTTTTACAAAAATACCAGAAATTATGCAGTTCATATGTTTTTCTCGACATTATTAGGGTTTGTCCTTCTGTTCTCCAATTCTGAAATAACATCTTTTTTCTTCAATCCTTTTTTGTTGAATGCTTTCTACGACAATATGTATTTGCAGATATGCATTGTTTCCACTTTAGTGTTACAATTATTGTTTGACTGCAGAATAAACCACGCCAACAAATTATGTATCTACTTTTAAATAATCTGTTACATGCTTTTTGTTCAGCATAATTTGTTTCTATTACTTTTCACCTTTTTTGTAACCTGTGAATACATGCATATGAATACTTAATGGTTTCTAACATGAATAGCTGATATTTACAGTTTTCACAAAAACATGTTAGTATGAAATATGCATTTGTAGGTCAAAAGTATATATTTCTATTAACATCATATGCCTATCACTTTTTCAATAACTTACAACTCAATGTTTGCAGGGACCTAATTTGTATTTTTTGTCCTTTCTTGATTCTATGAATACATGCATATGAATACTTAATGGTTTCTGACATGAATAGGTGATATTTGCAATTTTCACAAAAACATGTTAGTATGAAATCTGCATTTGTAGATTAACATCATATGTCTATCACTTTTTCAATAACTTACAACTCAAATTTTCATCATATAGATTATTGGATAGTATTCATTGTTCATTGCCATTATAAAAAAGTTAAATCTAAAAAACCCCGTGCATTGCATGGGTAGAAAAACTAGTTGCTTAACATACTCCTAACCATATCCAATAAGGTTCGATTACACATTTCTGATAAACCATTTTGTTGTGGTGTGCTTGGCATTGTGTATTGAGCAAAAATACCACGTTTCTCAAGGAACTTAGCGAACGTACCAGGGTGTTATCCACTTTCATCATATCTTCAATAATACTCACCACCTCTATCAGACCATACATTTTCACCTTTCTGTCTAATTGCATTTCCACTTCATTTATATAAACTTCTAAGGCATTCACTGATTGAGATTTCTCATGCAGTAGATAGACATGTCCATAACGCGAAAAATCATCGATAAAGGTGATGAAGTACTTCTCTTTATTGAAAGAATTTACATCAAACGGACCACATATTTCGGTGTGTATGATTTCAAGAAGTTGAGTGCTTCTCGTGGCTCCTTTCATTGTGTGTTTAGTTTGTTTGCCTTTAATACAATCCACACACACATTCAGATCAGTAAAATCCAAATCTGAAAAGATTTCATTCTTTACTAATCTTTGCATTCTTTCTTTGGAAATATGTCCCAAATGTTTATGCCACAAGTAAGCAGATCGTTCATCTACTAAACTACGTTTAGTGCCAACATTGTGATGCCAAGTCATAAGAGTTTCAGCATATAAATTATCCAAATTCAATTTATATAAACCATCATAAAGTGTACCAGATCCAATTATAAAAGCACGCTTAAACAAACTGAAACAACCATTCCCAAACTTAAATGAGTATCCAACAACATCAAGCTTAGACAAAGAAATTAAATTCCTAGTGATACTAGGTACATAAAAAGTATCCATAAGGTCTAAGTGATATCCAGTGTCGAGGATTAGACGATAAGTCCTGACCGCTTCCACTGGAACTTTCTCTTTATTGCCCATGAAGACGAACTTTTCATTTGGGTTTATGGTTCGGGTTGTAAGAAATCCCTACATCACATTAGAAACATGAGTCGTACATCCAAAATCAATTCACCACGTATTATGGGGAACTTCATTTAAGTTTGATTCAAAACATACGTAAGCATTATGCTCACCTTTCTTTTCGAACCAAGCTCTATGCTTTATGTAGTCCTTTTGGAAATGTCCAGACTTAATAGGATTCCAAAACTTAATACGTAAAAGTGAAAATAACTTTTAAATTAAAAGGTATCCACGTTTGAATACCAACCGCACATTTAATAAAATGCTTGCAACAGTAGCACACGAAAAAGCGGTTTGCAATCGGTGTCAAAACCAACTTATACATGTAAGTGAAAACCACGCACACAGTGCGATGCAACCCAATCCATTAATTCCAAACAAAATGTTCATGCCTTTGATATAGAAAATGTTTTATGTGAATTTCATTCAGGGATGCACAAATAGATTTTCTAATTCAATTAGGCACGTAAGACGATGCAGATGCTTTCCAATTTGAAACAAATCGCGCATGAATCATATTTCACCAAAACTAATTCATGCCATGGACGAGGTTTTTTAACACGCGGCTTGCAGACTAAAAAATCAATCATGAAAAACAATTATACTTTTACATACACACACACACACACACATATATATATATATATATACATATATATATATATATATATATATATATATATATATATATATATATATATATATATATATATACACACACACACACACGCAGCGGAAAACATCATAATAGAAAAAAATCACTTAGTTGAAGAATCATAAATCTTACAACACATGCTCTGATACCACATGTAAAACAATTAAGGATCTTTAGAATTTAGGATTCTCACACGATAAAACATAATAGAGCACTAATCTTGATCCATAAGAGATCCTGTGAATATGCGTTCTTCAATTTGTATTCTTTCGTGTGCTCTTGAACCACCATTTCCAAATCTATTTATTTGCCTTTCTTTCTCTTCTCACACGTTCTTGATGGGTTACTGTGAAAAGAACCTTATGCCAAAAGACAAAACCCCAATCCCTTTTATAAACCAACGTCCATCAAGTTAGTTTTTATTTTATCTTTATCTTTATTTTATTTTATTATCACTTCCCATAATAATAACCAATAAGTCTTTAGATTTTATTAAATCACAATTGGGCCCATCATAATATTTCGGTTAAATTACTTATTTGGTCCCTCTATTTGTCATGAAATTTCATTATGGTTTTCAAGTTTTTCGTTGTCTCAATTTGGTCATCATTTTCTTAAAAATGACTCAATTTGGTCCTCACCGTTAACTTTAACCAAATGGTGTTAAAGTCAATGCCACATGTCAATTTCTGTTTTTTTTTTTATTTTTTTTTTATTTTTTTAATTTTTTATTTTTGACACAGTCACTTCACAGTTGTGCCACGTGTCAAAGTGACTCAATTTGGTTTTAGTTTCAACTTAGTCCCCATTTTTGTAAAAATGAAGCAATATTATTCTTCCTTAAATTGTTACTAAATTTACTTTTTTATAAATTTTATGGTGATATTCTTACTAAAATTAATGTTTTTATTAAATATTTCTATAAATATTTTAAATTAACTTTAAATTCTACACAAAACATTAGACTTTGATTTCGTTTTGAACTTGAAATTTAGTTTCTAAACTTATGTGTGATAAGTTATTTGATTTTTAATTTTTACTAAGTTTGTATAATATGGTACACTTGGTGCCTTTATATATGATGACAAAATTGTTAACTTTTGAAATTAAGTTTGGGGTTTAACTTTGTTTAATAATAAAACTAAAAAAAAACTTATTTAAAAATATTTCTACAAATATTTAATAAAAACGTCAATTTTATTAAGAATATCATCATAAGTTGTATACAAAGATTAAATTGAGTCTCAATCTAAGGAGAACAATATTGCTTCATTTTTACAAAAAATGGGACTAAATTGAAACTAAAAACAAATATAGGGACCAAATTGAGTCACTTTGACACGTGACACAACTGTGAAGTGACACATGTCAAAAATAAAAAAAAAATTAAAGAAAAATTTTAAAAATTCAAAAAAAATTCAAAAAAACTAAAAATTGACATGTGGCGTTGACTTAACACCGTCTGGTCAAAGTTAACGGTGAGGACCAAATTAAGTCATTTTTAAGAAAATGAGGACCAAATTGAGACAACGAAAAACGTAAGGACCAAAATGAAATTTCATGACAAATAGAGGGACCAAAAAAATAATTTAATCTAATATTTCAAATGAGTCACTAATAGAATTAATTCGTCAATTAATTCTAACAAGTGACACAAGACATCAATGTGAGTAAGAGAGTAGGACACAACGTGACTGATACACGACACTAATCTAAGCAACGAACTTGAGATGAACTTTTCAATTTGAAAGAGACGCTTGAGAAATGGTAGAAAACCTCAACAATGAGAGTTCACGTTCACTTTCACGAAAAAAAAAACTCTTGTTAAACTTTTCAAAGTTTTTTTAATATCTTTTTATTTAAAATCTGTATGTAAATTCCATATAAAAGGTATGTTTTCATTTAGGCTTAAATATACATTTGTTCCCTATTTTTGTTGTTTTTATTCAATTTGGTCCCTATTTTTGTTTTGTGTTCAATTAGGTTCTCATTTTTGTAAAATTGTAGTTAATTTGGTCATTTTCACTAACGGTGTTTAAATAGTTAACGTTTTTGAACTGTACATGACACGTGTCAGCTCCTATTTTTTTTTATTTATTTTTTTAAATTTTTTTAATTTTTCTTTAATTTTTTTTTAATTTTTTTTAAACTTTTTTAATTTCAAAAAAATTGTTCACGTGTCAAGTCACAATTGTGCTACGTGTCAATGCTAGTGTTACGTGTCAATGCTAGTGTTACGTGTCAGTTTGTGGTTGTATTATTTCTTTTTGTTCAATTTAGTCCCGATATTCATTATTTTTGTTCAATTCAGTCTCTGTATTTGTTATTTTTGTTTAATTTAGTCCCAAATTTTGTTAAAATAGAACCATTTAATTTTTAAATTTGACATTACTATTAGTTATTTTTTAAATTCAATTATTTATAATTATAAATTGAATATAATTCTTAGATTCAATTGTTAAATAAAATATAATTATTTAAATATTATTAAAATATAGTTATTAAAAATTTTAAAATATATATTAAAATTTGTAAAATTCACATTTAAATTTAAAATATTTGTTATTTTTATTGCATTTTAGATATTAAAATCTAAAATATTTTATATTTAAATGTTAATTTTATAAATATTAGTTTAATTTTCTAAAATATTTTGAATATTTAAAATATTTTTATATATCAATTTTAAAAGTATTTTATAATATAAATTAAGAAAAAAATTAATAATTATATTCTTATAATATTTTAAATAATTATAATCTATTTAGCAATTAAATATAAGAATTTTCTTCAATTGATAATTAAATTTAATAATTTATAATTGAATTTAAAAAATAATAAATTCAAATGTATATTTAAGCCTTTCATTTATATAAAGATTTTACATATGGAAAAGGGAGAGAAACTAGTTTATTGTTACATACGAAAATAATACATATATAACAAGATTTTATATACGAAGAAAAGTTGTATGTAAAATTTATATGTAAAGCTTAATTTATATATGAAAATTATCTATAGATAATTTTGATTTTTTTATAATGTTAAAAATTAATAATACATTATGCCATAATAAAAAATCACACCTATATATGTAAATAACACAAGTCCAATATTCACCAGTGCAGAAAGGGCTTTCTGCCCCGGTTATTTTCGACATTTTGCCTCGGATCTGGAACCGAGGCATATTGGGGCGAGGCCAAAAGGTACATCTTTTGGCCTCGGTTATCACCCGAGGCCATAGACCCAGTTTTTTGCCTCGGTCTTGGTAAGAACCGAGGCATATTCCTTTACTCGTCAGTTCCACAAGCTGGTCCATAATCAAATCCGATTCTCTGCAAATTGGAAGTTCTGAAGGAGTTCGTCTGCCATTATTCTCATTCAATTTCGACACTGAGGTCTTCTCGCACACCAGAACAAACTCAGAAAAAACAAAAATACACATCTATGAATTCAAAGCAAACACAAAAAATTAAATGCTTAAACGAAGATACCTCCCAGAAACCAAAAACCAATAAAAAACACATTCAAAATCATACAACACGGCATTCACTTCCCATCTCGTTATTCAAAAAAATGCAGATGAACCTGTCCAAACAATACCAACAGTACCTATCAGAAGCTAGGGTTCAGGTGGAGGTTCACCAAAAATGGCGGAGGCAGGATGTCCAGCGCTCACGCTGCCGAACCAGTTCGGTGAGGAGTGGTGGTGGATGCCAGAGGCTGTGAATGGCAACGAGCGCAGCTTGCCGGTGATAGAAAAGTGCGGCGGCTCAGGGGCAAATCAAAACCCCTATTCGACGAGGTTTGGCGCGGACGCTGGAGCGCATGGTGGTGGCCACGGCGGCGGGAGGTAACCTAGACTGACGAGGGTTTGGCGCGGACGCTGTGGGTTGCGCTTTTGGTGTAAGAAAGTGGTGCTCCCCTCGAGTTAGTGTCGTCGTCGACCCCGTGTCCGCAACATCGCTCGCGCAAGGCACCAGGTGGAGGAGCTCCTCGGTGGCGCCTGACTTGCTGAGGAGGACGAAGGGGCGGAATTTCGAACAGAGGCGCTGCTGGCGCGGGGACTTGAACAGAGGCTGTGACGCGGGGAGGAAGAAGGGTTCGCGAATTTCGAACCCTAAATAAACCCTATGGCTTCGGTTGTTAGAGGAACCGAAGCCATTGACCCCCTTTTGGCATCGGGTCTTCTTGGACCGAGGCCTATATCCCTCTTTGGCACCGGTTTTGAGCGAACCAGGGCCTATACCCTCTTCGGCTTCGGGTATTTGGAGAACCGAGGCCTAAAACTTGGCTCTAATTGCAAAAATGTCACCGCGCCATTATATGCTTCGGTTCCTGGCCAACCGAAGCATATAAGGCGAGGTAAAATGGACATTCTGCACTAGTGATTGGCCATAATAAAGAATCTTATAATACTGTATAAATCGAAGCATTAAGGCCATAATAAAAGATTTATCATACATTTAAAATCATACATCATTATTTACATCTATCATTATTACAATCCTTCACATTTATTATACATTAGACATGACTTACAAAAGACTCAATATATTTACTAGAATTTAATACCATGCACCTGTTATACCCACCCTTAAATCTCAAGAGTCCCCATCATACCCATGGCCACATCTCAAATACCACTAAGTATTAAAGGGTAAATCATTATCTATAAGGGTAGCCTCAATGCTAAAATCATAGATAAGGACTCCTTCAACTCTCACTTTAAGTATCTTTTTTCTATGTGAATTCACTACTTAGTGGAGTCAAGATAGTCTTAATCTAATTCTTACATCAATACATCACACAACAATCAAATGTAGAATTCCAACCTTTGGAATTACTACATTATTATCATCATTCAAAATCACCAATAGAAAAGAAGAATTCTCATACTAAATCATAGTATCTACATCATTTATAGTCATACACATTCTCACTCCAAATAATAATACCAAGATAGCAAGTTTAATAACAAGGGACATTCAAAAAAAATACTCAAATTATACATCACACACCTTAGCGTCCAAAGGTAGGAGAGGGCCGCCAAGAACGCTTATCAAATGGCCTCACTATCAAGTGAGTGTTATTGCCCAACACTGAGGACCATTGGAAGCTCAATGGCAGTTGGCGCCCGTCGACTCCCAAACAGTGCTTAATGTTACAAACCTTTAAAGCTCTCTATGAAACAGACACCCAACGGTGGATTGTAGCGCAACAACTATGGAGCCTAAAACTCTTTGATCTTGATTTTTTTGACTAGCATCTAGTGCCCTACTACTACCACACAACACTAATGCAATACAAAAACAAAGAAGGCAAAATAATTTGGCTTGCTCCATTAATTCTAATTGGTACTTTTTTCTCTCTTTCTTTTCATTTCAAAATTTTCAAAGGTACCAATAAAGACAATTTTACAAGATTAATTATTTTCATTCAAATCTTTTTAAATTTCTAACCTTTCTAAATTTTTGACCAACCCAAAAACACAATCAAGACAATACCATTTTCTTACATCTCATTTATCAATTTCTAATTCTTGGTCAACATAATTTCTTAAGTTATGCACACAATTTCATCATAAACCTAGATTAATCATATTTAAGTAATTCAAGCAATCATAAAAAAATAATTGAGTTTCTAGTTTCCTTTTCCTTTGATATCCTTAATGTAGTAAAAACACTTCTTCAATAGCTCAAACCCACAGGGGAACCTATTCTAACACAAAACCTAAGATCAATGTTCCTAAAGTACCTCTAGGATCATTTACAAGAAGAGGGACAAATTGAATAGGATTGCGTCATATGTGACTCAATCTTGCTCACATGCAACCAAAAACAAAGTTTAACTCTAGAGAAGAGTAGAAAAATAACTTACTCTATGAGAAATTTTGATCGGATGTGGTTGGAGTACTTTCCGTTGTGATTCCAATAGTAGACTCTAAGAAAAAGATGAAAGATGAGTTTTACATCCTAGAGACAAGACACAGAACTTATAAAGAAAGGGTGCTCTAAAGAGAGATAACTAAGTTTTGTAAAATGAACTCTATAATAGAACATCTATTTACAGTTTAGCATGTTATTATTATAATATTCAAGTATCATTTTATTAAACCTTTTATAATTTTTTTATACCCATTTTTTTATCTCAACAAACACCATACATAGACATTACATAAGGATAAATTTGACTTTATTGAAGACTAATATTTATTAAATAAATTGTTATATATATATATATATATATATATATATATATATATATATATATATATATATATATATATTTGAGTTATTTATACCGTTTGACACACTGTCACTTCAATGTTAGCTAAGAAATTGTCTTCAAACTCATTTGAAATATTAAATAAACTTAATACAATTTGGTTAAAAAGACTAAATTCAAACATTTGTAAAATTTGAGGACTAAATTGAACCAATGTTTCAAAGATGGACTAATTTCAATTTTCACTGAGAGTTAAAGGACCAAAAATATATTTAACCTTTCTGATAATAAAAATAATAATTTTATTACTTTTTATTATTATAAAGAAAGGTGAGCACAAATGCATTACCCGCCTGTGTTTTCACTACTCTATACCTATATATAAAAGAGATGCCCTTTTTGATGTCTACATTTTTTTTCAATTTTAATCTAAGCAATTTTTTTAAAACTAAAATGATTGTTTACCTATATATAAAAAGTGTCTTCTTTGGTGTCCACATTTGTTTTCCAATTTTACCTTTATTTTAATTATTAATGTCTACATTATTAATTTCATCTTTAGCCATTTTATTTTAATTTAACCGTTTTTCTCTATTAGACCATTTTTTAAATTTAGCCATTTTTTAGTTATAAAATTTCATGCAAAGTAAATAAAATTATCTACAAAAAATTATAAAAATTATTTATATTTACATTAAAGTTATACAATTTTTTTTTATGATAAAAAAATGTTTGAACATATGTGCACACATGTTTTTTTTTTCTCTAATATATATATTAGTCATTACTTTTACATGTTTTCTATGAAACTGTCTATCTTCTTTCCTTCTTTTTTCTCCTTATTCATATAAAATTATCCTCTCATATTCTCTCCATTCATTTCAATTTATTTTTAATATCATCACCTACTAATATAATATCATGCATATTTAAAAAAATGTGTACACGCAAGTGTGATAGCACCTTGTTGTTCCTATTTTTCAAAGTGAATCTATGCTATTTTTTATGATGTCCATAGGAAAAATGATAGCATAAAAGTGCTGGAATTCAAACAAGACATATATGTGTGCGAACATGATATGTGTCATGATGTATGTGGTAAATGCCTCACACGTAGTTGATTAGATTATTAGGCCATGCCTAGTATGTGTGTGATTAAAATTGTTGTTTTGTTGTCTTGCTAGTCGACTAGAATACTAATCTAGTCAACTAGATGTGTTCTAGAACATGAATCTGAGCTCTGTTATAATCTAGTCGACTAGCCAAATAATCTAGTCAACTATGTACTTCTAAACAGCAGCTGATTTATATAATCAGATCATTGCACCTGTTGAGAAAGATGTTTTTCAACCAACAGAAAGAAGAAAATGGGCTAAATATTTTCTTGGAGCAGTCTTTGAAGATCTATTTAAAGTTCATCAAGATACATCAATATTGGTCTCTATTACATGGATCTAAGCTTGGCAAGTTGAAGGAAACTCAGAATTGGACAAAGGTGTATTCAATCTGATTTCTAAGTTGTATTTTTGTATTCTGTTATAGTTTGAAATTCACTATATTGGTTATTGTGTTTGAAACAAGTGTGTGGTATAGCCTCGGTGATTTTGTTTGAAGCAAATGTGTGATATAGCCTTGTTGATTTTGTTTGAAGCAAGTGTGTGGTATAGCCTTGCTTGTATGGTTTTCTTGTAAGTTAAGATTTGCTAAGTGTCTTTGTAAATCTTATAAATCTTTGAGATATAGTGAAATAATCTCTCTAGTTGTGGTTTGCTAGGGGAAACTCAATGTAGATTCATTTGAATTGAACCAATATAAATCTTATTGTCTCTTGTGCTCTCTTTCATTTTCTTTTAATTTTTCCTAAGTATAAAGGTTGAACAATATGCATTCTTAAACTCCTTTTTTAAGTGTAAGAACAAATCAAAAATTTGAGAAACCAATTCACCCCCCTTCTTGGTTGTGAAATATTGGTGCATCAAATCTAACACACTTGTGTTTACGCTAGTATTATATAAAGATGATTTCTATTTTTGGTGTCCACATTTATTTTTATTTTTACTCTTCAAGTGACTTTTTTTAAAATTTAATCAATTTTTTTAATTATACATTTTTAAACTAAATAAATAAAAATTATTTACAAAAAGAATAAAAAATATCATAAATCAAATTGTAAAAATGATTTATATTTATTTTCACTCGATTTGGTGCACTACACACAAAGTTCCCAATTTTATGAATCATAATTCCCAAATTTAAGCATAAACACGATTTCGATCAATTCGACCAACTTGTGCCACGAAAATGCAATTAAATGTGTAGAAAGCTTCATCATGATGCAGAGAATGAAACCCCTAAATCAATTAAAATCAATAATCAGCAAAATCACGCAACCATAAAATTATGCAGAAATGAAAAACGGGAAGTGAAGTGCGATCTAAACTTGGTGATTTGTGGATGGAATCGTGAAATTGTTGATGATAATAGCTTGTGCAGCATAAAGAGGAGCTAAATGAAGCCACATGTTGAATCAAAACACGAAAAAAATGCAATTGAATGTGTAGAAAGCTTCATCATGATGCAGAGAATGAAACCCCTAAATCAATTAAAATCAACAATCAGCAAAATCACTCAACCATAAAATTATGCAGAAACGAAAACGGGAAGTGAAGTGCGATCTGAACTTGGTGATTTGTGGATGGAATCGTGAAATTGTTGATGATAATAGCTTATGCAGCATAAAGAGGAGCTAAATGAAGCCACATGTTGAATCAAAACACGAAAACAATGCTAAATTCGAATGGAACAATAACATGGGTACGAAATTATGTAGAAAAACACGAATTGATGAAATGGTGATGGAAATGGTTGTGTGATGGTTCAAATAGCATGGGAATCATCCCATGACTGTGCATGAATTTACGGAACTAAAAATGATTAATAAATGAGATAGAAATTAAATGGAATAGTAACTAATGGTGTGTGTGGGCCTGAAAATGGTGTAAAATTGGGGTTTTGGTGATTTGGTGATGGAAACTCTAAATTAAACTTGCAAACAATTAAAGAAACTTAAAATTGATGTGTGTGAATTGGTGGAATGAGAAGAAACTCAAAATTGTAGCAAAAGTGAAATGAAATGAAGAAATATGAATCAAATGAGCTTGGCTACTATGTACCGTTAGTCTTAAATCCAACCCATTCGTCTTATTTACTCTGAAACAATGATGTATAGAGCTCTTTTGGACACACCAATTCATAGGCTTGGTTCCAGAACCTAGATTTGGTAAGGTAGGGTGGAGTTCACGCTCAAACCAATCACATCTAGTGTCCTAAAGTGTTCCAAATGATCGGCTCTTGATTTAGCGTCCAACATGCCACTTTTGGACACTTCATGCTTTGCCAATGTGCATCCCCTTCTCATATTTTTTGGCAATCCCAAGGCCCAAACCAGTCATATTTAGGGTCTTAAAGTGATCCAAATGATTGGCTCTTGATTTGGGGTCCAAATGGCAAAAGTCAACTCTAAGGCCAAACATGCCACGTTTGCACACTTCATGCTTTGCCACTAACTTGACCTTATTACTATGTGAATTTCTAGGCCTTCAAATCTTCAATTAAACCTTGTCTAAGGATAGAGGTCCTGAAAATTTTTCAAAAACTCAAGTGGAAGGATTAGCTCTACCTAGACACTACTTGAACAACTAAGTTAAAATGACCAAAAACATTAAAACTAAGAATTTTGCTCAATTGGCCCTAAAACTCAAATTTTGGTGTTTGACCACTTTCAACAAGTGTAATTAGGCATTTACAATGATTCCACAAGGTCAAGTCACTCAATTTGGAAGAATTTCAAAAAGTTAATTCTAAAGTCAACTATGTCGTGGTTTAAAGGCTAAATAAGCAAAATTTGACTCTTAACACTAGGTTTGACTAATCTAAGACCCTAAGACTCAAAATATGATGCAACCACACTCAAATGGTGTTTAAAAACACTCTACAAACACCAATTCTATGAAAGATGCAAAAATGGCTCTAAGTGAGGAATCTAACCTAATATGCTCAAATTAGCTATTCTAGAATGGAAAAAAGAACACTTTGACTAAAGAAAACTAACAAAATTCAAGACACATCAAAGTTCTCCCTAGCCAATCAAACACATGTTTTTCAAGCTTCAACCAAGCCAAAATTCTTCCAAGATCAACCAAGATCTTCAATCTACAGTTGTAACTCTATGATTTAGAGAGAGAGAGTTTTTGAGATACATATGACTCGCGCTTAGAAATCTCAATTTGTACCTCATCTCTCTAAAAACCATCTCATATAGCTTGGTCATAAGTGAATTCAATAGGTTGATTTGTTCGTACAGTCTGTGTATTTAACTTAACTTAAGGGAAATCAATCAATTGAATAACAATTCATCTGATCGAATACATTCATACCAAACCTTTTAACATGTTAAAAACCTTTTTAACAAATTAAAATGGACACACCTAAGACAAAATGACATCAACCCTGTGTCATATAGTTTATGAATATAACACAAAATTTAAACTTCTTGATCTTCACTTTATTTCCAGATTCAACAAACACGAAACTTGATCATCAATGAATAAATACATAGAAGAAATACATACACATACACACACAAAAGCAAAAGCACACAAGCATGCATACACTTCACATATGCATACACTCCCCCTATCACAATATGCGATTTAACTTCAGATTTTTTATTCAGTTTGCAGTATTACTTAGTTCCAATAATTGTTCAATTCCAAGTTTAATAGCTAATGCATGAAATTTCCCCTTTTTCTATTTTTTACTCAACTTTTCTTATTTTTCCCCCCCTTTTGATTCATGAAATCAAGGTAATGTATTGGTTATTTTGGGAAAGTTAAAATTTTCATTCATAAATTAACATAGCGAACTATTAGATCAACTAATAGTGCATACACACAATGCAACAGAAAAAACATAAACAAAAATAATAAACTTAAGATAATATTGATATAATCACTCAATTGAAACCTAGAAACAACAAACTAGAAAATTGGAAGCAGAGTGACAAACACATGAATGTAACACCAACATGCAATGCATGATCGATGAGGCATCCTCTTCACTCATTCTTTAGGTTGTCTTTGTTGTAAACATTAGAGAGGAGTCATGGACATTGTGGATCTAATCATCAAAGTCTTGAAACCTTGTAGTGTAGTAGGCATGGTGAGCATTTTGTGACACATTCAACTCTTGAAGTTGATTGAGAACCATCCTTTCAAACTGGGAGTATGTAAGACCAGTATCATCTAAAGGATGATAAATCTCAATGGCCAAAGGTTGCAGATTAGATGTATCTTCTTCATCTTGATTTTCTCCACTTGGTCCAGCCCCATGATCATTGGCTCCAACTCTAATATTTGTTGCAACTTCATTCTCCATCAGCCACGAGTTTCCCACTTTGGTGAATCCCATCTTGTGCATGTTGAATATGGACACGTGATTCAACAAGCTAATGGATTCCTCAAGATCTCCTTCCACATCTACTCTGATGAGTTCAAATTTTTGCCCTCATTTAATATTTAAATTTGGGGATTTAATTGAATTTTCTGTGCTTAAAGATTGATTTAATTAGGATTTGTGATTATTGGATTTATTGAGTAAGTTTGGTAAAAATGGCATAAAAATTGATTTTAGTTGCATAAAATATTATTGGATATTCTAACGTTTGTTAATGCAGCTGGAATTTATTTTTGGTCATTAATAGTGTGGATTTGAAATATTCAAAGTTACAAAATAAGTC
>Ga0214542_1008897_pt1 | contig 16120 bp, 7 predicted proteins | sample CNSS1metaG_FD_160096 | JGI IMG/M metagenome (GOLD analysis project Ga0214542, IMG submission 160096) | Root nodule microbial communities from cowpea collected in UCLA plant growth center, Los Angeles, California, USA - CNSS1 | ecosystem: Host-associated > Plants > Roots > Nodule | place: USA... | reverse complement strand
ATACATATATATACATAGATATATACATGTATATATATATATATATATATATATATATATATGTGTGTGTGTATATATGTATATATATGTGTGTGTGTGTGTGTATATATATATATATATATATATCCTCGGTTTCATGTAGAATGTAATGCATCAGAGCTGGTATAACAAGCTATATGAACCAGTTTTAGATTAGGAAACTTAACACATAGTGTAGTTGGTATAACAAGCTATATGAACCAAGGACACTTGATGTGTGTTAGCGGTTCATCAATCATAATACACCCCCATAATTATTTGTTGTTATCATTGTGTTGCGCTTACTAGGCCATGCACGTGCCCGATGTTCATGAGTGCTCTAGAGATCACGCCAAGATCTCATACAAGCAGCCCCACTTGACACTCATATAGGTGATTTCATCAAGTGTATACTGCAAATCATACACCACCTGTAAAGGATATGAAAATCATTAAAACTTTGTTTAAACTAAAATTCTTACACCACAAAGAATTTTAATCACAAACTTTAACCTCTAAAAATGCAATTTCTAGCACTTTCACACACACCATAGGAATGGACATAATTGATTTAAAATCAATTTAGTGCTATCAGAACTAACAAGTGACTTGTTTTTACCCATATGAACCTTATTCATGGGATCTCCAATCACAAAGGTTGGGTTGCCATCACTTGTTTGTTTGCAAGTGGCTTAAGTCTCATTCCCCTTGATGTTTCTGATATCATGTTTCCTCCCAAGGGTTTAGTCAGAGGATCTGCTAGATTTTGTTCTGACCTCACATAATCAATGGAAATAATTCCACTCTTTAGTAGCTGCTTAACCAAATTATGCCTCAATTGAATATGTTTTTTCTTCCCATTGTAGTTTTTGTTTTTAGCTATAGCTATTGCCGATTGGCAATCACAATGAATTGAAACACATGGGGTTGGTTTTTCATTCCTAGAGGAATGTTTGCTAAGAAGTTTTTCAACCACTCAGCCTCACTACCAGCCATTTCGAGAGCAACAAACTCAGATTCCATTGTTGATCTTGAAATAATTGTTTGCCTGGCTGATCTCCATGTAATCGTACCACCCCCAAGTATGAATACATAACCACTAGTGGATTTTGTCTCATCTGAATCAGAGATCCAGTTAGCATTAATGTACCCTTCTAGTACAGTAGGAAATCCACTATATTCAATGACATAATCCATTGAACCTCGTAAGTATTTAATAAGTCTTGAAAGTGCATCCTAATGTTCCTGATTAGGACATTGAGTGTACCTACTCGGTCTACCTACTACACAAGCAATATCAAGTGTTGAAAAGCTCATTAAGTGCAGTAAGCTCCCAATTATCTGGGCATACTGAGGTTGAGAAACAAATTCTCCTCTATTTCTCATTAATTTAGAGTTAGCATCATAAGGGTTACTCACTACTTTGAACTAATAATATCCAAACTTCCTAAGAAGTTTCTCAATGTATTGTTCTTGGGATAGTGATATACTATCTCCCTTCCTTATGATTCTAACCCCTGAAATCAGATTGGCTTCACCCATGTCTTTCATTTCAAAATTAGATCCTAGAAACAATTTAGTTCTAGAAACTATATCAATGCATGTACCAAATATTAACATGTCATCCACATACAAACTTATAATGACATATTCACCATTTTCAGATTTAGAATACACACATTTATCAGCATCATTAGGTAAGAAACCATCACATCGTAAGACACTATCTAGTTTTTCATGCCATTATTTAGGTGTTTGTTTTAACCCATACAAAGATTTTAAAAGCTTGCATACCTTATTTTCTTGACCATGGACAACACACCCCTTAAGTTGAGTCATATAGATTTCCTCCTCTAACTCACCATTTAGAAAATCAGTCTTAACATCCATTTGATGTATCACTAGCTTATGGGTAGCTGCTAAGGCTAACAAAACTCGAATTGAGGAGATCCTAGTCACAGGGGCAAAGGTGTCAAAGTAATCTATGTTGGGTTTTTGAGTAAAACCTTTTGCTACTAACCTTGCTTTATACTTATCTATGGATCCATCTGGGTGATACTTTTTCTTAAATATCCACTTACAACCAATGGGTTTTGCTCCTTTAGGCAAATCTACTAAGGTCCAAGTACTATTTTTTTTGAATTGATTCAATTTCAGTCCTAATGGCTTTATCCCACTGTTTTGCATCAGAAACTCTAGTAGCCTCTAGAAAGCTTGTTGGATCATTTTCAACCAGATAGGTATAAAAGTCATCTCCAAAAGAAGTTTCCGTCCTTTGTCTTTTACTTCTTCTCAAAACCTCACACATGGCATCACTATTATTATCTATAGACTGTTCAGGTGTCTCACTAACCTTTAAAGGAAATATATGTTCAAAGAATTGAACATTTTTTGTCTCCACAATAGTATTATGTTCAATTACATCACTTTTAAGAACAAGAAACCTATAGGCAACACTATGTTCGACATAGCCTAAAAACATACAATCAGAGGTTTTAGAGCTTATTTTTCTTTCCTTAGGATCGAGTAACACTACCTTAGCAAGGCACCCCCACACTCTTAGATATTTAAGATTAGGTTGATAACCTCTCCACAACTCATAAGGTATTTTACCAGTTTTCTTATGAGGTATCCTATTTTGTAGAAAACATGCAGCAAGAATAGCTTCTCCATAAAGGTTATCAGGTGCACTAGAACTAATAAGCATGGCATTCATCATTTCCTTAAGAGTTTTATTCTTTCTCTCAGCTACTTCATTAGACTCAGGGGAATATGATGGGGTTACTTCATGGATGATACATTCTCTAACACAATATTCATTAAACAAAACATATTCACCACCACTATCTGATCTAATCCTTTTAATTTTCTTATTCAATTGATTTTCTACTTCTTCCTTATAGTTTAAAAACACATCGAAAGCTTCATCTTTATGCTTGATTAAGTACACTTTAGTGTATCTAGAATAATCATATATAAAGGTTACAAAATAATTTTTACCACCTCTAGACATAGTCTGTTTTAAGTTGGCTAGATAAGAATGAATTAACCCTAATAATTCAGATTGACATTCTACAGGATAACAAGTTTTCTTTGTTACTTTAGATTCTACATATATATCACATTTACCACTTTGTTTATCATGCATATTAATTAATCATAGTCGTTGTAATGTCATAACATACAGAGAATTCACATGTCCTAATCTAGCATGCCACATATCATACGAGTCAACGATATAAGCAGAAGAAGATTCATTAATAATTTATGAAATATTGAGTACAAAGAGACCTTGATCACAATATCCCTTTCCCATAAAACATTATTTTTTGTCATTACAATCTTGTCAGATTCAAATGACACTTTAACCCCAAATTTTCCCAGTAGTGCCCTAGGAAACGACCGCAACTATAGTATCTTCCCCTTAAGTTATATTTGCCCTAGGAGGATTGTCATTTCTTTCTCTACGTCGGCACTGAGCTGTATGATGGCCAAGCTTCCCACGTACGAAGCAATTTCCCTTTTTCTTAAAGATGGGATAAGATCCTTTGGGACGGGAATTTCGAAAATTATTTTTCTTATTGTGATCAGGTTTATTCTCGTACCTTTTTTGTGCAAGTTTTTCTTCTACAATGTTAGCTTTTGTAGATAATGCTTTGACCTTTGCAGTAGCACATTCCTGCATGTTGGTATCTTCGACTATGATGTGTGTAATAAGCTCTTGAAGCAACATCTTCTTGTGTCTGTGTTTCAGTTGTTGTTTATAGTCAGTCCAAGATGACGATAGTTTCTCGATCAGGAGTTCTGAAACAAACTCATCAGGAAGGACTATGTTCTCTGCTTTGATATCTTCAAGCAACTTGTGATATTCGTTGATTTGGATCTTAATGTCCTTATCTTCAATCATCTCCCAGCGGTAGTAGTTTCCTATGATGAATATTTGTCTGACTATGTCTTCAACAGTATATTTGAGGGTCAATGAATCCTAAATTTCTTTCGCTTTCTTGTATGAACAATACACATCGATCATGTCATTAGACAATGCACTAAGTAAAGTGTGTCGGCATACCTTATTTGCATGAATCCAATCTTCAATTTGTTTTGAAGGGATATTGGAGTTGGGCTTTGAGGATGTGAGAGCAGTAGCAACTCCATACATGTCTAAAAGGGTAGACACACGTTCTTGTCAGCGCCGAAAGTTTTGTCTAGAGAATACCTCGATTTTTGACACATCCGGAAAAGGTTTCGCAAAGACTGATTGAGCTCCGGAAACAGTATTTGGATTCTCCGTAGAGGATGTGTTGTTGTTGTTGTCAGCCATAAGTCCTTAAGATTGTTCTAGTAGCTAACAAAATCACAAACCAAAAAGAATTCCCGAGGCATGTAGATTCACTACCCTTAAGGACTTATCCGCGGTGTATTGCGCAAGCCCCCAGGATACAACAAGAACTTCTCAGAATTTCCAAGGATCTCAGAATTAGCAAGATAACTCTTAAAAAGAGTAAATAAATAAACCCACAATGAGAGAGGAAATATAAGAGAGAAAGGAGGAGAGAACTAGAGAAAATGAACGAGAGTATGAAAGTGTGTGTTTGAGGGAGGAGAATGATGCTCTATTTATATATGGTGGATGGGGGCATAAATGGGTCAAATCCATAACCTGCAAGAAAGAAAAAAAATATACATAACAACCCCAACGTTTAAAATATATCATTGCAACAATGCACCATATTTATATACAAAAATGAGAGAAAAAATCACTTTCTCAGGACAACGAACGACTTTTGATATATATATATATATATATATATATATATATATATATATATATATATAACATATATATAGTTGGAATTTGGTTATCCATTAATTATTTACTTTTGAACATTAAACCGATGAGATCATTTCTTTACATTGTTCGATTTAAGGATTGGTAAGGTGGAGTGTGGGCAAAAACATGTTATCAATTATTAAAGCATTTAATCACATTTACACACACTTCAAAAATATAAATTATAAATTTAGTCAAATAGTTACTCAGTGCAATTTTAATAAAATAAAAATAAAAAGTACTGGCAGTGGTTACATAATAAATGTCTTTTTTAGAATAGTGTGAATAAATTTGTGCGAGAGAAATGATAAAGGTAGTTTACACTCTCCTGAATAAAAACAACTGTAATTTATTCTAATGTAATTTTTTGTTTATTTATTGTGATATTATATGAACAGTTACTTTTATTATATTAGTAATTTATGTTTTCTTTTATTTTTTATTTAAAATATAATTAATAGTATAATAAGAATATGAAATATATCTATGTTATTATATAAAGGAATTTTCACGACATTTTTATTTTTATTTTATCTTTCAAGTAATTATTTTTTTAAATTAAAATAATTACATGTTAATTTCAATTTAACCGTTTTGTTTTTTTCTTACAATTATATCTTTTAGGTAATATTTTTCAAATTGAAATAATTATCTTATTGTTTTTATAGTAACCGTTAATTTAAATTTAACTATTTTTTAAATTAAAATAACAAATTTATCATTTTTATGCAAACATTTTCTTTGTCTTAGTAACCAAACCTCTTCTCTCTATTCCTTTCTTATTTCTCCTTTCCATATCTCACGTGTTTCTAAATATGATCACTCAATGAGCACCTTAATATCATTTATGCTTGATAAAAAAATCAAATAGAATAAGTTTTTATATAGTTTCCTTCTTTTTTTATTTTTGAATGGTTTTAGTCATCGATCTTAGTGAGGTCAACTGAGATAAGAGATTTTCTCAACTTGTTTTACCATGTATTGGACTTTTGTCATGTTTGGATACCTTGCTCTAGGTCTTTAGTTTAGAGTTATCTTGTTTCTTGAATTGTGGGATTTAGCTATGAAGAAAGTTATTCTCAAGTAAGGGAAGTTAGCAAAAGTTATATTACTATTGATTCAAATTATGATGATGATGATGTTGATGATAAGATTGTGATAAATAAATGAAATACTAAATTTTGTTTATTGAGTAGTTATTTACGTTGTAAATTGAGTTAGTCTGCACAATTTGATTAAATTGATTTATGACTAGCATTAACTTTGTTCTAATATAGTACTTGACATGTGAACCTCTCTCATGTTCATGGTAATTTTCAGGACAAAAATGGGAAAATCTTGCCTACTTTGCGCAGAAAATGGGATAACATCATGTATTATATAAATGAAGACTATAGTGGAAGGGAAAATGTTATGAATCAATGTCAGATGCCCATACCATTTAATATGGAAACAGAGCAAGCCGCTTATGTTCCCCATTAGATACAACTTCACTCGGTTTGCCATCACATGAAATGAACTTACCCCTAGATTAAAGGTCCCTTTTTTTAACTCATTTTATCTTGTATAGGTAGTTTATCTTCATATTCTTTTTCTTTATAGTGGAAGAATAGTCTGTATTTTCAACTCTTTAACCCCATTATGAGAGTTGTGTTCAGTAAGGACTTCTTGTGATCATTTTTGTATCATGGAAGAGCTATAAAGTATGAAACATTTGAAATTTAACATTAAAGGTTCCATGATTTGGATGATCGAATCCATGGCATTCATGATCTACTAACCTCGTACCACAATAGAGACAATAATCAAGATGACTTATTGGGTTGGCTTTAGGATCATGCATTACATCTTTGGTGCTGCATTTCTATTTTATGAGTTCTACCAATATTTTAGTCAGTTGTTTTTAAATATAAGCATGTTGATTGTATCATTTTTAAAGTTTTTATCTTTTTTATTGTTGGTTCTAATTCCCTGTTCGTGGTTTTCATTAATAAAATTTAGTTATTAATCTAGTTCTTGTCTGCTTTAATTTTATTTGATGAACCAAAGAGGGAGAAAAAGTAAGAAAAGTAAGGATTTGGAAAGCTAACATAAGACAAATTAAGGAATTGGAGGAGAAAAATTAATGAACTATATTCTGATATAACAAACCATACTAGTAATAGGTGAAGTATGTGTATATGTGTGTTTGTTATCTTGTGTGCACTATTTTTATTGTATATTTTAGATTCACAAGCTTGACAACAATGGAAGACCTTTTCACCAAAATGGATGTTGCTTCGTCAATTCAATGGATATTGGCTTCATCACATCAATGGGAGATTGTTAGTACAAATGACTTTGATGCATGGATATTACATGAAGATATTGCATAGTAACTTGATGAAGATATTGCATAGTAAATTGATGAAGACTTGGTAAATTGATGAAGACTTGATAGATTGATGAAGACTTTAAGAAATGTTGTGTTGATCAAGCTTGATATGTGCTTAATCTAGCTTACACGTGAAGTGTAAGACTCGGGAAATAAAATAATTATAATTCTAAGGTGATATTGGACGTGAGGAATATTAATTGAATTAATACGTAAGGTCATAAACAAAAGTGAAGTGTAACACAATTGGTTAGAGCCTTGTCGTAGGTTGGTAGTCAAGGGTTCAATTCCTAATATGTGTATTTAGAACAATTTTATTTTTTTTAAATATTGTTTTGTCTTAGGGTGGAGGTGCTTAGGTGTGTTTAGGAATGTATTGAATGTGTGGATATACTGTAATGTTGATGTGCGTGTTAAATGACAAGAAAAAATGATGGCTGATATGGTTTGGAGTCTTGCTCGAGTTTTGGGGGTTGTGTGTTCTAACCTTGGCTAGAGCAAAAAAGGTTGAAATTGTTTGTTTTTTTGGTACATTCGTGGTGCTAAAATTGGGGTTTGGGGGAGAGAGAGAGGAAAAGGCAACATATGGAAAGGAGAGAGTAGAAATATTTTGTAAGTGAAGTTATTTCTTTTTATTTGTGGTGGGAAAGGTGGTAAAATGATGTTTCTTTTCCTTGTGGATCGTCAATCTTGATGGATTGGAGAAATTTTAAGAATATAATTTGGTTGGTGTGCGGGCGAATGCATGGTGTATTTTGAGATTAAAATTTTTTTATCGTCTTGTATTGTGTTATTGTGGTGGAGACTATAGTATGATTGGTTTCTCATAACCTTTTTTTGGAACTATGATATTTGCAGTGGAGACGAAGGCCATTGAGAGGTAAGTTGGTTGGTTTGATTATAGTTATGGTGTGTTGATTTTCGGATTTTAAAAGAGAAGCAAGAAAATCACATGGAGCATGTTGGTGTAAATTTTTATAGTAGGAATTTGATGGCTTTGAACTTTCGCATATGGACATCGAAAATACTCTTAATAAGTTCTATTAAAGAATTTTTTTTTAGAGAAATTATGCATGAGAAAAAATGGCTTTTATGGTGTATGGTATTGAGTTTGAGTTGGAAGAGATTTGAGGTTAGTGTGTGCAATGGTCTCGTTGTTTTGGTGCAGTAAAATATGCAGTGACACTAAGAAGTCATGAGGTTGTGTTAATGTTTTGAGTGAATGTAGTGTTTAATTGCATTGGGGGTGTTGTGTTGGTGAATTAAGGGTATGAAATGGAAGGTTGGAAGGTAAGGAATAGAATATTGTGAAGTTTTATGCATAGTGAATGTACTTTTGGTAAATTATGTATGTTTTGGGTGCCTTTGAAATGAAAAAAACTTGTGTTTCACACTATTTTTTCATTTTTCTTGGTAGGTTTGCTAGAAGTCTGGCGTTGAGCGCTGGTTCGGGGCATTAAGCATTCTATTTTACGAGAGGTTTGGCCCTAAGCATTAGCTTTGGTGTTGAGCGATGAGTTTATGAGGCGTTGGGCGCTGAACGCTGGCCTTCTAGCGTTGGGCAGTGGTTTTTACGAGGCAAATTGTGTTGAGCGCTAACACTGAGTGTTGGGTTGTCTACTTGTACTATTTTGCTTGGTTTGAATGATATTGCATACTCTAAGGTGTTAATGCATATATATTATGGTTGGTGTGATGCTTTGTGAGGAATATGTGTCATGACATGATGATAATGCGTGGTTACTTATATGATTATAAGAATTATATGAACTTAAGTATGGTATGGTATGAGGTGATATGATTGATGTATGAGCATGATGAGACATTGTTATACTTGGATATGAATGTAATGGAAGGTAACCCTATGTGATTGTATTGAGGGTGCACTTGGTCAGGGCTCTCGATACGAGTAATGAGAAGTTATATACTTTATTGGGGCTCGACAAAAGTAATGGGAGATTATATATCTTGCCTAGGCTTTTGACGTGAGTAATGGAAAGTGATATACTTCAACGAGGCTCGCTATGAGAGTAATGGGAAGTGACATCTTTGGTAAATTGCGTAAGAGAATTGGTTGGTGGTTAATTATGAGATAATACCATTCTGTTAAATATTACTTGGTGGTAATATGTGGATGAGTATATGTTGTGGTTTTGAGAACGTGTGACAGTTGATAGTTGATTGAGGTATAAAATGTTGTGGTATTGCTAGGCGAGTTGTATGTTAATGTACATTGTTATGTGATATGTTACGTGGTTAGCTCACCCTTGCATGTTTGTGGTTATGGTTTCCACCTGCGATGGTCATATAACTTGTGTTATACGAGAGTAGATGGTGATGTAGATACAGTTGAAGGAGCCTAAGTTGTGAGGAGCTTGTAGGGATGCTTTGGGAGTTTTTTTATTTATTTGAAATTGTTCTTTCGAATAAAAATGTAATCGTTAATCGTTTAAGTTTGGACTTGAAAGACTTTGTCTTAAGTTTCAATGTTTTTTTTACCCAGATGGTGGTTGAACAATGGTTGTTTTAGAGAATAAAATGTTTCATCGAAACTTTTGACAGGTATTATTTTGAGATAAAATAATTGTGAAAATTTCTATCTAATATGATGGTATCAGTGGTTGTATTAGAAGTTTTGGGAAAAAAATTGCACATGTGGCATCTCGAAAGGGGTGTTACATGAAGTCACTGAAGCTTAGAGATTGGAGCTTAACATCAAGACAATTTCACATAAAATAGGTGTTTTGTGTTTGGTTGTAGTCTTTTAGCTTGTTAAACGAATTTTTAACAGGTTAATTGGTTGGCTACTATAGTTTTATTATTAACATTGTCAATAAGTTGAATTATCATTCAATAAGCTAATTTCACTTTGGTCTAGATACATTTATAGTTGTAGCTCTTGAGAGGTAGGAATGAGTTATATATGACAGGTGCAATGTCTCTAGTCTACTCAGTACACAAGTGCTTTGGAGGTAGAATCAAATGTTTATGTTATGAGTGAACCATAAGAGTTGAGTCAAGAGTATTCTGAATTTGAGTTCATGATTGTATATTGCAGGTTAAATGTGAGCAAAAGATGATGTAGGTGATGGTTGTGAACAACAATGGGGTTGCAAACTTTTCTTTTTTTTTACTAATTAGTTAGATTTTATTTATATATATATATATATATATATATATATATATATATATATATATATATATATATATATATATATGCGTGCATTATAATAAAACGATGTTAGCTAGTGATACAGAAAAAATTGATTATTAGTTACAAAAAATAATAATATTTGAATCAATGGCGGGTAAGAGAAAGAAGAAAACGTTTAATATTTTTACGTTATAAATTAACATGATATATTTTATTTACTTTTATAAGAATTATTTAAAAAATATATTTATTGGCAGAACTTTTTATATTATCAATATAGATGATTGAACTCGATTGCTTATTCTTTTGAAAGAACTCTACTATTTGTTAGTGAGTATAAATTTAAAAAAGTTTAAGTGATCTAACTTTTCAAAGTGTAATGTTTTCATACCTTCTTCTAAAATATGATCAATATTAATCTGAATATACGGTGGTTTTTTATTTAATAAATCATCGAGTAATTATAATTTAAAATTAAAAGTTGGTATTTAATCCTTATTAATAAATAAAAATATTTTCACATTGTTTAGTCTTATTATTAAAAAAATGAAAATTAGACATGTGCATGTTTAAGTTGTGAAGAAAAGCGTGAAAAGGAAAAAAATGAAAATAACATATCATGCATGCAAGGTGTTTGAAGTGTTGGTGTGTTCTTGTACGTGCCCCCACAAAGCTTTCCCCTCACGTGATTACATAAAGGATCTTTGACCAATCTTTTTCCCATTAATCATGTGTTGTTATGATTCACACACTTCCATTCTCACTACTGTACACATCCTCTGCTTTCTCTTTCTCCTTCATTTCACTGCCATCAAAACCATTTCCACAATTCTTTATTATATATACTATCCAATTTATTTAATTATTAATTAATTATTTTTTAGGTGAAGTTTGTGAGGAGTAATTCTTCCATGCACGAACCTAACATCTCACATGTTTACATATACTATAAACACATGTACAAATATAAGTTAAAATTATTTAATACTTCTTATTTTATCTCATTTCTATTTTGGTGAATGGGTTCAAATAATTAATGTTAACATGGATGTTACAAGGCACAGGCACGCTTGACGTAACAGTTGAGTATCTGATCGTGACATGTAACAACCATTTTAAAATTTAATTTATTTTCAAGAATAGTAATAATATATATTATTTATTAAGATGCGTTTTAAGTAATATATTATTTGTATCAGTTTTAAACAAAATATTAACTTGGTTTATCTCCTGAGTAAATTAAAAATAAAATAATTCATTTTTATTATGATTGAAAAAAATATGTTACTAAAAGGAACTAAATGGGACTGAGTACATGGAAACAATTAATGGCTAATTGCTATAATTAACATCAAATAACGCAGTTTTGTTTATTTTGTGTGGTGGGAGTGCTCCAAAGGAACAGGGGATGGGCTTAGATGATTTTATTTGTTATTTTTAATATGAAGGAATTCAACCTTATAACAATTATTAGATTTTTCTTTTTGGAGATAATGTCTTGTGAGTATGTGGCTTATTTTAAAAATAAAAATTCCCATCTATATATACAGGCTGGTTTTCTTTTTAATAACATTTTTACAATTTTTTTCGAAAAAGTAAAAGTTAGATTATTTATTTAATATTATTAAAACCAGTCTTGCAAAACTTCTCTTAAAAATTAGTTTAAAATGTTTAAGGCTCTTATAAATATAGTGCTAAAAAGTTAGTTTTAAATGGGGACAATATAAATCATGAGTTTAAAGTCTATTATCTAATTATTATCAACTTACTTCATTCCTTATCATCGTTAGATTCTACTAGGTCATCGTCATCGGAGCTCACGCCTACACCACTCCGTTCGACATTTCTATACACCATCGTGAGTGATCCTTACACTCACCTTTCGTCATCAAACCCTCGCTGCAAGCATTCGATTTTTAGTGGATTTAATTTTTGTTTGTTCTATGATTGAGCACCTTTGAAATAAAAAAAAATGTAATGAAAGATATTAGGGCTCAAGGCTCACATTCTCAATGTTTCCCTAACACCTTAAAATAAAGAAAAAGTAGAGCATGATGACATAGACACACAAACGATGATGAGAATGACATGTAGAGGCAGCACCAAGGCACGACGGCGACAAAACAGTGAGTAGAGGGTAGCCCCAAGGCACGATGGCTACAGCAGCTCGAGGGTACGAAAACTAAGCAAGACAAATGCAAGAAAGAGGAAGAACTCTAAGCGTAGTGAATGTGAAGTGAATGTTGCGCAAAGGTGGGAAGAGAAAAATTCAAGATATTATGTCAATTATAAGGTTCAACCGGCATAATATCTATTTTTAAATTAAAAATAATATCATAAAGTTGTATTTTATTACAAAATTATGACTGCACCAAATTTCTGTCAATTCTAGGCATAACTAACATAAAAAATCTTTTAATTTATTAAAAAATTATCACTGCTCCAACTTTCTATACATATTATAGCTAGAATTGATATAGAAAAGTCATATATTTTATTACAAATTTGTTATCACATCAACTTTCTATGTCGATTCTAGTTACTAGCATATAAAGTCTTATATTTGTAGTTTTGTCGCTACGTCATTTATTATGTCGGATGGATTATAACTGATAAAAATTTATGTTTACGTAGTGTCAACATATATTTAGACAAAAATAAAGATACAATAAAATATTTTATTAAGAGATTGAAAATGTTTGTATTTATAAAATAAAATATTTAAAGTTTAATTAGATTTTCTGAAAATAATATTAGATTAGATATGTTGAATAATTTTGTAAAGATGTGTTGAAGGGTTGGAGAAAGAGAGCGTGGTATACATGGTGATGTAGCATGGTTTTAGGGCATGGATCCACACTTATCGGTTAATGATTTTGCTGAAACTAAGGTAGGCGTTCCATCACTTCATTGTCTGGTTGAAGATGATGTGATGATTTGTTGAACAGTAATTGTATCAAATAAAGACACACATCGTGAAACAAAAAGGGCAACCATACCCAACCACACAACATCACAACAATTTTCCCCTTCCCCCGCCAAATCCTTGTTCCCTCCTTATACCCCATCAAAAATCAAACTTCCATGCTTCACTAAATCCATATATTATTTAAATTAAACACCATTAAATATTCAATCAACATCGTCTTTCAATAATTTCATATATCTCATTAACACATTAAGTACTATATGCAAATAAATAAATATAAAATAAGTATCTTTACAAACGAATAAATATTGATAATCTAATGTGGATCCATTAGAAATAAAACTTATTAATAATATATAAGTGAATTGTAATTATTATTATGTATCTTAATTTTGTTCAATTAAGTTAAACATACTCTTATTTTTTAAAATTATATCATAATCTTTTAGAATTTAGTTTAAATATATCAATTTTATAAGATTGAGTTAAATATAAATGTTAAAAATCTTATATTTATTAGAAATAATATCAATTTAGAGTTTCATCTAAGTTGATTTTTTGAAAACGAATTTGTCCTAAACTCATTTTTTATGATGGTATCAAAGCATAAAATATAAATAATCCTCGTTTAATAGATTCATTTTATACCGAAAAAGTAGACTTAACTTATTTCTTAATAACAAACTCACTTATTAAGAAAGAATAAGAAGAAAATACATAGTTTAAATAAAAAGGAATTTGGTGATGATAGCATAAATGAGGAGAATTTGATGAAAGTGAAGTGACCTCCTAATAACAGAATAACAATAATATGATAAGTTGGTGCAGTCAACACAATATGATGAGTATCTAATTGAATTGAATACAGTTTATTTAGAAGCAAAGAGAAAAAATCAGCACAACATTAGTGAATCATTAAAAATGATATTCGAAATCATTGAATAGCTGTCGAACATAGAACAATGATAGAGGCTATTTTTGATTGAAGGAAGCAAATGATGAAGTATAGGGTCCTAGCTAGAGATGGAAAACGACGGATACTAATGCTAAGATTGTTTTGTTTGCACTAAAAAACCCAATCACAATACTTAATAAACTCAATTATTTTTTTATTATGCCAAGTTTATTGGTGAACAGTGTAAGTTTGGTAGCTTCCAACCTTTTCATGTCTAAAATAACATGTAAATGATAAATATGTACGTTTGTTGCGTGGCCCTTCCAGTAAAAGAACTAATCAAATGCCATAAAGTCATACAAAATGCAATGCATCTTTTCTCTCCTTCAATATTTTCAAATTTTAAAAATCAAACCTCATCATGCAAATTCTTCATGCCAACTTCCATATGTTGAATATAGTCCACCCAAATAACACTTTAAAATTTATCTAAATAGTATACTCTACCAAATATTAATACATGTAATAAAGTTTTTTTTCTTCGAATTCTGAATTGTATATTATTATTATTATATGATTGGAGAATGACCTCTTCCAACTGCAACTTCACTTTCAAATTCAAAAGCATGAAGTTTTGAAGCACACCTTGTTGCATCGGTGCTTGAATATTAAATCTATGGTCAGAAAGAGACCGTTTCTTAGAGTATCAAGTTGCAAATATTATATGATGATGATAGATATATAAGGTCAGAAATATAATCATTGAGAGAGGAAGAAATAGACAATCTTAATTATTCCGAGGATGGAGCTTCCAGGTTTGATTGTCATCACCGACAACTCAAAAGTGTACTAAAAAAATTAAATTATACATTTTTATAACACTTCCACCAACAGTATACACAAAAATCAACTTAAATGCAATTAAAGGGGATTTGGAATGGAAATTGAAATACCCACTGAATAGGAAAGGATTAGAGCAGCAGATAACATTTTTTATTTTTCTTCCTCTTTTTTATCTTTTAATATTTATGATAGTTATATCAATTTCTTAAATATAAACATCTTTAATTCAGTCAAATCAAACAAATATACTTGGCATATACTTGAAAACCCCTTAGTTCTTAAGTTTATACTTTCATCGTTTGATGTTCTTAATTTTATATTTAAAAAAGTCTTTATCAATATCACAGACCAAACCTACTTGTGATCTATATGTCCAAAAAGGAATTGGTCTCTGATTCTTCATCTAAATAATTGGGGTGGGAGGGTGAATCGACTATGAAGATATATTTTTATGATCAATTTTATTTCTTCATTATTTGTATATATGTTTTATTAGAGTTGAATAGTTGCGAGTATTTAATCGAAAAGTTCATATTTTTATACATTTCAAAAAAATATGTCTCATTGATTTTAATTTGGATTAATATTGATGAAATACTCTACCAGGACATTATTTTTAAACTTTTTTATCCTTTTTACAAGGTTCTATTGTCTCTTGCATTAACTTTCTTTCTTTCTTTTCTTTTTTCCTTTTTGCTAAAATATTTGTAATTATTTTAGTTCACAAATATTATACATAGTCTCTTTCTCTCTTTTATGAAAATTGGAGAATTGCAGGATTTAATTTTAAAATTAAAATTCCGCTATCATTGTTCTGTCTATATAACTATTTAAGACTAATTTTGAAGAAAAAAGGTTTCAATTACAAAAAGCTTAAAAAGGCTAATTAACTAAGTTTGTAATAAATGTGAAATAATTAAATAAATTATTTGTTATGGACAATAACAAATATGTTAAAAAGGGATAATTGGTTATCCCAATCTATATAAAAATAAAATAGTGATATATACTTTTATATATATATATATATATATATATATATATATATATATATATATATATATATATATATATAT
>Ga0214542_1008895_pt1 | contig 16121 bp, 4 predicted proteins | sample CNSS1metaG_FD_160096 | JGI IMG/M metagenome (GOLD analysis project Ga0214542, IMG submission 160096) | Root nodule microbial communities from cowpea collected in UCLA plant growth center, Los Angeles, California, USA - CNSS1 | ecosystem: Host-associated > Plants > Roots > Nodule | place: USA... | reverse complement strand
ACCCCTTGAGCCTAAACTCTGCAGAGTTTAGGAACCTTCACAGGTGCAAGCTACCAAGAGCTCCAATTTGTTTACATAATCCGGATATTGAGTTAGAGTTGGGTACTTGTGCGTCTTGAAATAGTGATTTGCTTTCAATCTATGATGTGTGTAAAATTGTTTGTATTATATTTATGAAAATTCACCTCTTACTATATAAACTGTTAGCTTACCCTTCTTATCTGCCATGTTGCCCTTGAACTTCCTCTTTTGCTATGATCACCTGCGACTTGGTGTGAGCAGAGAAGAATTTAGGTGAAGGAACTCCTCCTTTGGACCGGACCTGATCTGTGACTCCTGACGTTCCCTTACTTTTAATCGGGGTTATTAGAGAAAGCATTTTGGAATGTATAACGTTTATTCTCCCTAAGTTTGTTTTAGAAAATAGTACAATAATTGTCACAGGTTCTTTTGGGATGACTGTATTATACTCCTGAATGGCTTTTCTGACTATCTGCTTATTTTACCATAATATAATATTTTGTTTAGTAGTTTAACAGACTATTAAAAGGGATGTTACATATACGCATATATATTAGTATTAAGAATATATAATATTTTAATTAAATTATTTTCAAAATATAATTAGATTCTTATGCGAAAACTAATAAATAATTTATAGTTAAATATTTTGATAATACCTTTCAAAGGAATCTTTATTTTTTTCATTCCTCATTTGTTGATTAAAACACATATTAATGTGAAAACCCACTATCCCTTCCCATTATGCTCTCTTTTCTCTTTGCTACCCATATCACAGCACAACACTCCACCCTCACTACATTTCCCTCCCACTGATTCACTGTCTTCTCTCTAATAAAAGCTAGAAATTTCCATTATGATCAATCCTCCCTTCTCTTACGGTAATTGGACCTAGAACCAGAACAAGAATTCCTCCTCCAGCTGAGTCATTCTCCTTCCAGTAAGTCAAATTCGATTTCCTCAATTTTCTTCAATTTTAGAATTTTTGGAGTTCAACACTTACCAAAGATCGAATTAGGGTCCTATACTCACTCTGAGTTTATGAATTTCAGTCCCTTGGGTTGTGAAATTGAGGTGCCCCTTGTGGATAGAGTTCTGCTTGTGGTAGTTGTAAAAGGTAATGGAAGCTAACTGGAATTCTTCTTATTTAAATTCGTGAATCATGTTTGATAAGTTTGATTGAAGCTTTGAGTGCTAAATTAATGTTTGAAACGCATGTGTGGTTGCTTGATTGATTTTTGCAATGGATTCAGTGCTCCTGCATGTGGGAACAGTGAGTAATTTGATATTTTCGCCTAGGCGGGTGGTTCTCACCCAAGCGAAAACACCAGAAAACCCACTCTTGTTCCTGCGCGAAGTCTCACCTACGCGAGCTCGGGTCGCTTAAGCGAGAGACACTCTCGTCTAAGCGAACCAGCTTAGCCTGAGCGAGAGTTCACCCAGTTTTTAATTTTTGCCATTGTTAGAGCCTCGCTCAGGCGAGACTGACTCGCCTAAGCGAGATGGCCTCTCGCTTGGGCTAGATTGTCTAGCTTGAGCGAGAGCCACTGCAGTAGGGGTACTTCAATTTTTGTTTTAAAGAGTGAGATTGTATGTTCTAATGTGGTTTTGTGCAATTAGTTTCTTATATGCTTGGAATGTCATTATTAATGTATTGCATGATGAAATTGGATGAATATGAATTATGAGGAGTTGTGGTTGGAATAGAATTTCAAGGGAAATTCAGGTGAACTTGTTAGTGTGTGTAAGGACGTAAGGAATCTGTATTGGTTGGTATCCTGAAACTCCAATAATCATTCACGTTCAGATAGAGCATAATGGATTATGTCGTGAGGAGTAGCAGGAGGTCCTAGTCTTTGGACTTGATCAAGTTCTAGACACGAAGGGGACTTACCTTGGGAACGGTCGGGTGATAACCCCTTGTGTCCAGACTCTACAGAGTTTGGGAACCATTACAGGTGCAAGCCACCAAGAGCTCCAACGTCTCTTACATAATCCGAATATTGAGTATAGAGTCGTGTATATTATGTTGTGTTATGGAAGTTTAACTGTTGATGGCGAATGTGATAAGTTCGGATTGATGTGCAATATTAAACTGCATGAACTCTCGTATTCAAGTTAGTTTACCCTTATTGTTTATGTCTGTTTTCCTTGTGTGCTCTCCTTTGCAATGATCACCTATTGTTGGTGTGAGCAAAGTCGAATCCAAATGATGACACCCCTCTTCTGAGCAGGAGTTGATCTTTTGCTTGAATGTTGTGATAGTTTTTGGGCCAAATACTGTGGAGTCTTGAGACGTGTAATTTAGCCTTTTTTCTTATATATATATATATATATATATATATATATATATATATATATATATATATATATATATATATATATATATATACTTGTTATCAGGGATTTATATGGTTATTTTGGATGACTGCACTCATTGTATATACTTATATATGACTGTTATTCGTACTATATAGTGTGCTTGATCATGATATAATGTTTTATTTGATAGTGTAAAAACTATTAAATGGGATGTTACAATTAACATTCTTAATGGTTGTTAAAAAAACCAATTTGTCTTTAACCAGTCGTGAGAAATATTAAAAAGAAATTATCATGAGAAGTTATTTTTCAAGAATTAATAGTTATATTGTTAAAAAAAAAATAACTAACTAAAACTATGATAAACTTATATGGATATTTTTTAACCAGTTTTTGCGAAATTTGAAAACTTATAAAGTTGCAAAACTATAAAACTAATGGTGTTATTGATGTTTGATTACATATATAATTAAATATGAATATTAAATTCATTAAATTGGGTTTTGTAAAAGCATTAATTGATTTGTTGTTTATGATAGTTAATAGTTTAAATTAAAAAGATAGATGAATTCTTTACAGGCAATAGAAAAATATAAAGTATTCTTTATATTACAGTATAATTGATAAAATAATAACAATATAATATTTTTAATGATTTTTTTTAACATGTTCAAAAAAAATTTAAGGAAATATTTAATTTTGTTTAAAATTTTACATATTGTTTTCATAGATATGTTATTAGTTAGATAAGGATTACATAAACACAGTATAATTAGCGCTTACAAGCTAAAAACGACTTTATATTTTCAAATTCTAATTATTTCTTATTATTTTGTCTTTTAAGTTCAATTTCTTTTCATTTTACGAGTATTATAAATATCTCATATCTCATTAAGTTTTTAGTGTAAACATTTTATCTCGTTAAGATTTTTAATGTGAAAATGTCTAATTGAATAAGTAATCTTTATATTTTAATATCATTTTATCTAAATTAGGACTGTTAATGGGAGAAAGTTTGATTGAATACTTAATCGTCATCTTAGTTTTATTAATATAATATTTAATGTAAGGTAGTTTTTGCTAATATTATATTTTACATAAGTTAGGAATACCAAAAATTATAATAGGTTAAATCACAAGTAAGGTCTTTATTTTTATTACAAAATTCGTCGTCAACTTCTTCTAAGTTATCTTAATTGATCATATTTTTTGAAAATTTGTTTGAATTTAGTTTTTTCCGTTAAGACATTATTATAACAGAATGTCAAGTGTTAGTTTGTGATTTTTTTATAATTTTTATAATTTTTTTATATTTTTAAATTTTTTCTTACTTTTCTTTTTGAAAAGTAGTGGACATGTGTCAAATTAGATTTTTTCACGTGTGAGCTTATGATTTTTTAATTTTTTTAATTTTTTTTAAAATTTTTAAATTTAAAAAAAAAACTATCACGTGTCAATTATTTATATAAAAAATCCCGATTTGGTCATTGTATTTGTTATTTTGTCTCAATTTATCCATAATTTCTTCTTACACTGGAGTAATTTCATCCCTTCCAAATTGATACTAAGTTTATCTTTTATATTAATATTATAATTATATTTTATTATATATATATATATATATTAACTAAATTAAGTTTATTTAAATTTAAATTTTGCATTGAATTTTGTAACTTATATAAAACTATTTTAAAATTTTACATTTGAATTTATAAAGTTGTTTAAAAATTATTAAAACAAAATTTTTGAATAAAGTTCAATGCAAAATTTAAATTTAAATAAAATAAATTTGGTTAAAAATATTTATTATAATAAAAAGATCATTATAATGTCCAAATAAAAGTAAAATTTAGTCTCAATTTGGAATGGATGAAATTACTTCAGTTTACAAATAGATTATGACCAAATCAAGATTTTTCACATAAACAATTAACATGTGACAACCATATTTTGACACGTGACAATTTTTTTTAATTTAAAACACTACAAAATAATTAAAAAAATCACAAATTGACACGTAGCACATAGTTAACGTCGTCAGTGATGTCCTAACAAAAATGACCAAATTAAAATAAATTGTCAAAAAGTATGACCCAATTGAGACGACCTAGAAATTGAGGACCCAATTGAGATTTTGTAATGAAAACGGAGACCTGTGATTAAACCATTATAATATAAGAGATATGCAAATTTTTTTGTACTAAGTCAATCTTGTGATAATTATTGCAAATTTTTTAACTCTTTTAAAATTATATAATAGTTACTTTTTTTAAGATATAATCAAAGTTTAAAACATGTCATCTATGATTGATTTTTCTATTACTATATTTGATGTTCTCGATATGAATGTTAAATATTTTATGAGATTAAATTAAATTTAAATTTTATTTATTAATATAATATTGATGTTTATGACGTGTTTATTATGACAAAATTAATTTGGTATATTTTGTCACTTATTATTGAGCTTTGTTTTAGTCTAAAGCTTGATATTTTTGGTGTGAGATAATGTATCAAAGATCAAACATCGTTCAAAGTTCAGTAAAATAAAAATATCATTTATAAACATGACAAAATTATAATATATAAGTGAATATAAATATTATTTTATCAAATTAATTTTTTAAAGTTAAATTAAACTTAATTTTTATTTTCTAGTGATTATCTCCAAACAAACATATTTTCTTTTTCATTACTTGATATATTCATTTATACAATTATGATTTCAATAAAGTCAAAGATAATGTATCTCTAACTCAACATTTACCATGTGTGGAGTGAGAAAATCAAACTACCTCTTGAATATATGAGAATAATATTTGACAAAGGCGTTATCACTTTAACAACTCCTAAAAAGATATACACACTATTACTTGAATGAGAGATTATATCACTTAAATATTTTATCAACATTTGAACAATTTGCTTACTTTTATACAATGAACTTAAATAGAAATCACAAAATTTGTAACTTATATTTACCCTAACTCATGGTAAATAGTTTGAGTGATATGTATAAAAATAAAATAAAAGAACTATATCTAATTAAGATGGATAATCAAATTCTTAAAAATATAATTGTTTTTATGAGGATCATGACATAATTATGAGATATTTTCTTTGTAATTATTTACTTCAAATTCAATATGATATCGACGGATCTTCAGACAAAATTTAGGGGGTGTCAAGATAAAAGGTTAAATAATTATGTTTTTTGTCTTTAAATTTTGATGTAAAATTAAAATTCCTTACTGGCTGGCTTTGATATATTTTAGTCCAAAAACTTAAAAAATGAATGGATATGGTATTTTTAATCCAATTATGTTATTTTTTTATATGTCAAACACATTTTTCATTAGATGTTGAAACAGAAACGTGATAAATTGTGTAAATAACTCAAATTGTAACATGAAACGCGTTTATACTTAAAAAAAATTAAAATAATTGGGTTAAAATGATTATATCCATTCATTTATAATATTTAGGAATCAAACTATATTAAAATTTATAATAGAGACAAATTTTAATTTAATGTCAAAACTCATAAATTAAATCATATTTAGCATGAAAAATATATAAAGTTCTTTAAAATATCAAATGATATATATATATATATATATATATATATATATATATATATATATATATATATAAAGTTGGAGAAACGGGAGGGGCATGTCCCTCCTATACTTATATTGTCTTAAATACTTATCATCTTCAAGTTGAGATGATATCGTCTTAGATACTCATCATCCTCTAATTGAAATGTTAATAATTATCGAACATTTCACAATTAAATTCAAGAAAATATAAGACAAATATCGCCAAATATGACTTAATAGAACTTATCTGGATGGATCTTAATTAATTAAGTTAGGATTAATTTTAATTAAACTATCTTAGCATAGCCATGTTTTGTTTCATCATGTTGTTTTATATTAGGTTCAATCTTATAAAAAAAACTACTTTGTAGAAAAGATTAATATTTAAAAAATTTAAAATTTTTTAATCACTTTTAAGTGGCTTTTAATATTGTTTTGTACCAATTTATCAATTCAATGAGAAGTCGATTTTGTAATTTTAATAATTGAAATAGTAGATTGGTTAATTATTTTTTGATTGAATAGTCCATTTCAATTCACGTAAATAATTAGGATGGAATCTTCTAGGTGTGTATCGTATTCTGATGTTACCTTTTCTTCTCTCTCCCAAACAAGTCAGAGCGATATTATTGGATCTGATAGATCACCCACAACGTGCCATCATTCATGCACGCTTCGTAACTTTATCTCGCAACACCTCTCTTATAATTATACTTGAATTATGTCTTACTTAATTACCTCTTTAATCTATTTAATTTAATTTAATTTAATTTAGGACTCCGCATCTATTAACTTTCCATAAAAATAAATTCCAAAATTAACTTCTCGTAGTTAAATTTTAAACATCCACTAAAGAGAGTAGACCAACCTTGTCAGAAACCTTTTTTTCAGTTATTTTTTTAGTCCATGAAATTTATTCATTAAAGGAAAAATAATTTTCCCCTTTTATTGTTTTTGGCGAAATCTGTTTAATACAAGAGCAGTGCAGAAAGCGATCGAAAATGGCGTTTCTTTTCCCCTTTTGTGCTCGTAGTTGACCTCCAAATCAAATCCATCAATAAAGAAGCGAAGGAAGGAACAACCGAGTGCGTTGCGCCCCCACCGTAAGCAGCTATGTCGTTGCGCAGACGAACCTTGCTCAAGGTCATTGTTCTCGGCGACAGCGGGTACGTTCTTGGTGTTTTTCCCGCAACACCGCTTTTGAAAACGCTTTGTCTGATTCGTATTTTGCCATTGCCAGGGTGGGAAAGACCTCGTTGATGAATCAGTATCCTCACGCGCCGCGCGTCGCGGGTTTTTCACCGCTTTTCGGATTCACTTTGGTTTACAATCATTTATTATAATTGTAATTGTAATCATAGCCAGTGCATCTGTAAAGTTTATCAGATTTGTTTCTTTGGTTATTTTGATGATATTTTTATAGTTCTTGATAATTCTTTACGTCCTTTATTTTGATTTTTTTTTTTTTAATTTTTTGGAATTTAGCTGTGTGTGGACCTTAACTAACTGTGTAGATACGTGCACAAGAAGTTTAGTCAGCAATACAAGGCTACCATTGGAGCTGATTTTGTCACTAAAGAGCTTCAGATTGACGACAGACTTGTCACTCTACAAGTGGGTTTCGTTTCCTATTCCAACGGTATTTCAGTGTTCTTTTGAATTTTTCTGTTTTAGGGTTGTAGTGAAGATTGTTTTGTGTTCCAATGTGTTTATTTTCTGTGTCTGATTGATAGATATGGGATACTGCTGGGCAAGAGAGATTCCAAAGCCTCGGGGTTGCTTTTTATAGAGGCGCGGATTGCTGTGTTCTTGCGTATGATGTTAATGTGATGAAGTCTTTCGATACCCTTGACAACTGGCATGAGGAGTTTCTGAAACAGGTAATTATTGTCCTTTTCCAAATGCTTTATCTCTTGCTCACAACATTCACAAATTGTCTAACTCTAATTTATTACCTACTAATGTTGGAATTTGCTGAATAAGCTTTCTGTTCTCGTTGTGTTTTTGTGATGCAGGCAAATCCTCCCGATCCAAGGACATTTCCATTTATTTTGCTTGGAAACAAGATTGATATTGATGGCGGGAATAGTAGAGTGGTAGGCAAATATTATTACACTTTAAAATTTTCTCACTTTATCTCCGAGTGTAAAATGTTTATTTATCTTACATGCAGGTTTCTGAGAAGAAAGCGAAGGATTGGTGTGCTTCAAAAGGGAATATTCCATACTTTGAAACATCCGCAAAAGAAGATTTCAATGTTGATGCTGCATTCCTGTGTATTGCCAAGGCTGCTCTTGCCAATGAGCACGAACAAGACATGTAAGTTTCACTCTCGATAGTTATGAAGATATACATGAATATAAGTTGTACTACTATATAACTGTACCAGACATGTACCATCTATTGTCTATGATGTTAGTACCACTTGCTGTTTAATATTTAATATACAACTAGTATGCATTAAGGCATATCTACAGACTCTCACTGTTGGAATGTCAATGAAGTGATAGAAATAGAAAATGGTTCACTGATATGCGTTTCATGACTCATATTTCTGTTTTTGCCTAAGTTCTTTATTTAATGTAAATTTGATTACTGTCTTTGAATATTATGTAAAAGAGTAATTACTTTGGAGCATAATCTTCTGTGAAAAGTTGTTTAATTATCTGCTATGCATATGAAAAAAGATGTTGAGGTAATTTTCCAAACTATCATCAAAGGCACCGAAGAGTGCTAGTTCCGCTGGCATTTTGGAAAGGCTTTAATTGAAAATTTTGATTTCTTTTTGAACTCCATCTTGTGGAGTCAGAATCTCTTTCTTATAAAGAAATTCCCAAATCTGCTCCCTTCTTCCAAATATTAGTGGCTTGTATTGTACAAGTCAATCCGAATTGCTCACAGGCAATCACAAGACTACATCTTAGATGTGCTTTTGGCATTGATGCCGGCAGTATCTAAACTCATCCATTTTCTTAAAAGGGTTGTGTTCATTAAAGGCAATTAAATGATCTCATGAGAAATTGATTAGCCACATGAAAACCTAGAGCATCGGAAAGAATATCTCCATCTAAGGCTTTCTCTTTTAGAATTTCAGTTTTTCACAGCAACTTCCATGTTGATGGCATGTTTTGAGTTGCTACTATTGTGCATGGCTTCTGCAAAGTCCAAACTCTCCTCCGTTGTTGCATATTTACCCATTTTCTTTTGCACTCTTAATTTGTTAACCAATAACTCCATCTTATTCATGCAACTACTATATAGTTGCATCTTAAGCTATCAGATCAACTTGCATTGCCTTTGTATTGGGAAACCAAAGTAAGAGAAGACTCCATTGATGAGTCACCCACATAGGTTAACTTGACATTATGATTATACTGTTTGAACATTATGACATTATGATTATACTATTTGGAGATTATTACATTATGATTACAATTTTTCAATTTAAATTTGTTTTAAATATTGTGATTTAGAGGTAATTTTCTCAATTTATGTTGTTTTTGTTCATATATATTATATAGAAGTGTAATTTTGCATTTTAGGTCAAATCATAGTATGTTTTCCAAGTTACGAGTTTTCACCTTCCTCCAAATCCTAGGTAGAAAAGGTGCATTCAATGCGTTGGCTTGTTGGGTCCATCGTGCTTTTGCCGTCTCTAGTGAAAGCTATGAAAAATTATAATATGCCACTTCGAAATTGTTGGAGTTTGTAAGAAAAGGTGAGGTTGAAAAAACAAAGGTTGATGAACAGATTCAAAGTATTTATTGAAGCATTGACTTCATTGATATTACTAATTTCAAGATGTGAAACTCATTTATGGAATGATAGCTACTGTTAAAAAAACCCAATGATCTTCAGTAAATTCTCATTCAAATCATTATGTGTCTAGTGTTTAGAAAGAAAGTAATTGTGAGGAAGACTCTTATTACAAAAAAAATGATAGTGAATGTGTTCAAGATAAAACGCGATGAAGAAAATGCTAGGATTCATCTAAAGCAGAAGCAACCTAAATCCTGCTATCAAATGTCAATACCGAAAAACAAGCTATGAAGATTCTGAAACAAATGTCTGTTGATGCTTAAGATAGATTGATGTTCCACTTTGAAGATGTAAAAATGCAATGCTTGTTTGATATTCATTTATAGGAGCCAAATGTTCTTGGTGGCTCTATTTTTTATTGCAGCTAATCAGGTCACCATTTATATCCCTCCATGGTCTTCTGTTCCCAAATTTTTTTTAGGGAAAGAGAATAGAGCATGTGTGGTCATGCAACTTTTTCATGTGAACATTTGACCCTTAAGTTCTAAACTTATAACTTTAACAGTTCATATAATGTCCAAGGGTCAATATTTGATCCATTTCACTTCTCTTGATAACACATTGCTGTCACTTGATATTAAGCTATCATGACTGGTTCATTTCCAACATACTAACAATACTTTGTATCAATGCCATAGGCACAATTAAACTAAGAAATTATCTTGTTGCTATCAAAATGATACTCATTTCAATCAAGCTTCTTTTGGTATTCAAATTTCCACTGTCAATAAGTGTTAAATTCAATTAATTCTTAAGGAAGTTTGATGTTCAATTTACTAGATGCAATTTTGAGTTTGATGTTCTGTTATTGAAGCAAACAGATTTTTAATGTTGTGATAAATAGATTGTCCAAATTATCAGGTCTTCTATGGAGTCATAATGTCTAGTAGAGAGTCTTCAAACGTTTTCCTGCTCCATGACTTCTGTCTGGTTAAAAATATGAATTTCTCATATTTCTTATGCAGCTAATAGTTTATTAAGTTTTAAAAAACCGTATTCTTATGAGATGTTATGTATGTTTGGGCATGACATTCTGCTTTTGACTTTATTCTTATAGTAATGTTTTCTTTTATGTAGATTGTGAGTTATTGTCACTGTTATATATATTTTTATTCTGTGTGAAATGAAAATCCTATAGAACAAAGGGGGAGGAGCTAGTTGGAGTTTGCTCCTTAATATTACACATCCTGTTTGTGTATTTAGCTTTTCCGTTTTGAAAAATGAAAACATCAGTCTTTAGTTTAGTGTGATTTTCATAATTTTTAACTATAGGGAAAAGGCATGTAAGTATGTGTATATACATGCAAAGTGCCAACTACTGTTAGCCAAGGAGGTCGAGCATATAAATATTAACACAAGTTGATGAATATCTTGCTGCATTATTAAAGAGGGAGCGAGGATAGTTTTAGTTATTCAGCTTGAGATTATATTATAACTATGAAACTGTAAAACTATAACATCATAGTAAATGTATTCCATTTTTAACGAGTTCCAAGGAATTTGATTTCCAACTCAATTTACGTCAAATCATATATAATTGGTTTACGGATTCCAGAAAAAATTTGAAGAGTATGTTTGTGTTTTGGGGGATAATGGAAAGGAAGCTTTCTACTGTTAGTCCATTTCCCGAACTACAAGGTTGGAACAGGGATGGTAGCGGTGGTGAGAGCCAGTGTGAGAAAGCCTCCTCTCCGTCTGCTGATAGATGTCACCATCCACTTTTTATGCACTTTTCCTGATCCCATAAAACAGATATTTACGTTTTTTATTTTCTACATCGCTTCATTGGCTATTTTGAATATGCATATGAACGTTTTAAAATTGATTCCTTGTTTGGAGTCTCATGCCATATTCTGTTTGGCATTTTCTTATTTCCAGATTGAGTTATTGGCGGCAGATATCTTTTTAACTGACTTCGGAACTCATTTGTTTCAATTTCAATTGCAGATATTTTCAAGGGATTCCTGAGGCGGCAGTTCCAGAAAATGAACCGAGGAGTGGATGTGCATGCTGATATGGAGAAACTGAATAATTTTCTGAACTCCCCTTGTTGCTTTAGTTCAAACTCTTCAAATTCTTTTTGGTCATTCAGTGCATACTGTATGCCTTGATTGTGAGAGTAAACTGTGTACCTTGAGGTTGCCATTTTGATAAGTTGTACCATTTATTGTAGTCCTGTTTTAGGAAGGACGAGCTTCAGAGTGTTGCACTTGCAGGTAAAGCATGTTCAATTGATAAACTACGGCCTGCTAGATGCGGCATGAACCATGGAATGTTTAAATAATTTTTGAACCTTTTTTTTCCCGTTCATTGTCAAATTGAGATGTGGCATGAACCTCCGAACATTGTGTTTGAATGATGTAGCTTTTGTTTCCTTTGCAAAACGGATTTGTGTTTGGAGTATACGATGTTTGTTATTATCATGCATAATTATGTAGTCTTTCATCTTTACCATTTCGCTTAGAATTTGCTTTGTTCGGAAGGTCGAACATGGGTGGACACATGACATGGCACAGGTGATTTTTAGTGGGCGGAACAGAGAGGAACACCACAGCGGCACAATGGTGGTAGAGGAGTAAGTTGAAGAGATTTTAAATGATCAGATTAAAACAATAACACCCAAATTAGAGTCACTGCAATTTTAGAAATTTTATTTTTAGATCATGACTAAAAGATTCACTCATATCAACCCCCTGTGTTACCTAACAGTTGTAGTGGGGTTAGATAGTAGTTGTATTACCTGCCTTCCTACCTAAACATTAGATACGTAAAACAAAATTTGGTGGTGAGAAAGTGGTTCAAAGGAATAATAAGATGGCGTGTTTTCCTGAGAAGTAGACACTAGAAGCATACTTTAGCAAGGATTATCACGTGTACTATTGTCAATGGTATTTATGACAGTTCATGAGTTATCCTTTCAAGAGGAGAATAATCTTGGGAGGGCCTTTGCATCATGTTTTTTTGTCGTGTTGGTTGAAAATATTACTAAGATATTTATACAAGTTTTTTAGAAGTTAAAAAACAATTATTTTCACTAAAATTTTAAATTCATTATTACAGTAAATAACTTACTAAAAGTTATTTTCAGTAAAAAAATTTCTTTTTTTTATATGATAAACCAAATGTTGACACGTTTTTCCATTTATATTTTTGGAAAATAAAAAATAATCTATATCAATATATAAAGATATTCTATTTTTTGTGTCCACATTTTATAATACCAATTCTACCTTTTATGATATAATTATTTATTAAATTTTTTAAAATTAAGGTTATTTTTACCTATTTTCTATAAAACTGTTTATCACTTTTTTATTCATCATCAATTAATTTATCTATTCATTTCACTATTTTTTTAATAAATATAAATTTACTTTATATATTAACTTAATAACATTACACTGTTATCCCTTACTAACATACTATAATTCATATTTAAAAAATTAAAAAATACATACATACGTTATCGTTGTACGCTAGTAATAAATAATAATAATAATTCGTAACTCTATTCCAACACTGTTTGTAAGACATAAATAATAACTATTTCGTAACATAATTTTTACGTTGCATAAGGAAAGTTGAACTTTTATATTATATCTTGAACGAAGTTCTCTACGATAAACATAATTAACTAAACTTCAAGTTTGAAAAATATGTCATAAGAAATTCTCACACAGTAACAAGCATGCTCGCATGTAAGTTACTTGTTGTAATAGAAAGAAAATGTGCTTCAATATAGTTTTATATTTATCAAGTTTAATATACAGATGATATATTTTATTAAATATTATATATTTATTTAATTTTGAAAAGTAAATATAGTCAAATTAATTTAATCTTATATTTAATGATTCCAAATATAATAAAAATATTAACCATTAGATGAAGACACATATTTTAAATATGAATTATATATTTTGCGTTTGTATTTAAAGATGGATTTGATAGATTTAAAAAAAATAAAAGTGTGAATAATTATCTTACATATATAAAATTTTAATAAATTATATGACCATCGTAGAATTCAGGTTTTTGTAACTATATAATCTTGTACTCGAATCACGCTAATAGTAACCAGCTGATGCTAATATATTATACAATTTCTATTATTTTGCATATTAATAGCTATATTAATTTTAATATATTTTAAATATTTGTATTATTACGTGACTTTTATTAAAATTTAAGATTAAAGGAGTTTGAAACCATAAGTTATTGAAAAAGACTTAAGAAGAGAGAGAAAAATGGCTTGAAAGTTATAAAAGAAAATGAAACTTAAAGAGTTTGAGATTAAAATTTTAAGAGTTATTTGAAAAAGAAAAGATAAAACAGGAGAAAATGAATAAAACAGATAGATCGAAAAGTAAATTGTTTAAAAACAAAAAAATTCTTTATAGATTATCTATGTAACGTCCCATTTAATTATTAAACGAAATTAAAGAAAACGTCGCATGATAAAGTATAGCAGCGTAGTCTTGGGGTCCTTAACACAACCCCTACAACCCGGCACACCACGATGCCAACATAAAACAGATACAATCTGACAAAGAGTGTAGAGTAAGGAATCATAAGATGATACAGGGGTCGTAGCCCTAAAGAAATCGTAAATAAAATGCCTCCAGCCCAGATGGCTAAGCTACTGAATCACCGCTCCCTTGCTGACCACGAGAACCTCGCCCATCTGCTCCCATCAACCAAGTTGATGATCATCGCAAGGAAGAACAACCACATACAACACAGCCATGCAACAAAACGGGTAAGCTAGAGCCAACACATACTCATCATACAGTCAAATATATTTTCATCATCTCACATCCATATAACAACCAAACATGTCATGACTCTTCATTCAATACACTACGACTCGACTCGACTCATCCGGATACGTATAACTTGGTCGGATTCAGCGGATGCTTGCACTTGTGGTGGATACCTCTGCTCGACCCTGAGCTGCTCGATCCTGAGCTATGTGTTTCAAGTGTTACGATAAATTAAGTCTCCCTCACCACAAGGTTAGCCCTTACTGGATTTCAGGCCTCCTGCTACCCTCACCACAGGAGTCAGTCCGCTCTAGGTGAGACTAACTGGCTCCTCAGAGTGTCAGGATGCAACCTTACCTTGAATCCTTACCTAGTTATACAGATGGGGCACCACCATGGACACCCACTAACAGAGGCCATGGAATTACGTCCCGACCACTGAAGCGTAGCCCCGGAGGTCTCACCTAGAGACCCCAAGGAATTACACGCTGACACGGACCAACATTCATAAAACAATATATTCGGAGAACATCAAAAGCATGTTTACAATTCCATACCCATCCATGAGATTTATTCCTCATACGCATGCATATTGAATTCATACCTCTGATCCTCACCATCCCATGGGTCTAGTGTCTCATCTCATGTTAATACCATGTTCCTTTAATTTCAAACTTCACATTCATTTCACATGCTAAGTCTCATACCAACCCATTCATCCACAATTCATGAATCATACCCAAGAATATACTTCATGCTCCGTTATATACAGGTCAATCATCATACAATCATACTCAACCAAAACAGATCATTCAGGAAACATCAAACATCCAAATCACAGCACTGTCTCGCCCAACATCTCGCTCAGGCTGAGGGGTCTCGCTCAGGCGAGACATGCTCGCTCAGGCGAGCCTCCCCCTCGCCTAGGCGAGAGCACAAAAACAAGAGCAGGAGCAATGCGGGATCTCGCTTAAGCGAGATCCCTCTCGCCTGGGCGAGTTGCCTGCTCGCTCAAAAGTTAAGCGAGTCGCCTGGGCGACCTTTTGTGCAAAAACTTAGGCGAGCTTCCCTGTTTCATCTCGCCTAGGCGAGATGGACTCGCTTGGGCGAGATTAACAGGTCTCGCCACTGTTCTTCACTGCAACAGCCATGAAAATCAAGCCAAACCAGTATACAAAGCATTTAATCACACCAAAACGAAGGATTTATTCATGCAATCAGTAACTCACTCAAGGACAGCCAAGACAACACCAAAAGACTGAAACCCTAACTTCCCGTACCTGGAAATCAAGTTAGCGGAACGCTCCAACACGCACACAGGAAACCAAACTGTCCTTAGGGTGGTCAGCAGCTGGAACGGACGGTAAAACAGAAAAAAGGAGGCGGGTTATTACTAAACCCTAACAATAACAGCAACATAGACCATGAAAACAGAAGCATGAGTCAAGGGACGACTTACGTGAGTAGAACTGAGTTTGAGCTTGAAGGAGGGGGACCTTAGGGTAAACCCTAGCAGAGCTTTTCGTGAGAGGTAGTGAGGGATGGCGGCTGGTTTCTGAAAGAGTGAATGTGAGGTGGGATTAGGGCAACATAG
>Ga0214542_1008892_pt1 | contig 16124 bp, 11 predicted proteins | sample CNSS1metaG_FD_160096 | JGI IMG/M metagenome (GOLD analysis project Ga0214542, IMG submission 160096) | Root nodule microbial communities from cowpea collected in UCLA plant growth center, Los Angeles, California, USA - CNSS1 | ecosystem: Host-associated > Plants > Roots > Nodule | place: USA... | reverse complement strand
CTTAGGGTATGGTGGCTCCAAAGGCTTCATCGGGCAGATAGCTACCAAAGCATTACGGAGTAGATCCGGCAATAACTCCGTGTAAGTCACAGGAATAGGAGTGAAATGAATATAATTCTTTTCTTGATTCCTTCTAGGTCTAGTGATTTGCCCCAAAGACTGGTTGGGATTTGTGTTAGCCTCAGTTTTCCAAGTATTATTTGAGGCGTGTTGTGATTGATAGGATCCCTGCTGTGGAGATTGTGCTTGGTAAGCGGGAGTCTGATTTTCCCACCTAGGTATTGTTGATGTTGCGTGTACCTCTACTTCCATCTTCTTCCCAAGACTGAAATCGGGCTTTTTAGGAGTTGTAGCCGCAAGCGGGCTATATGTAATTTTTCCATTTTTTAGCCCAATCTCTATCCTTTCACCTATGATGATGATATCAGCGAAAATTGAAGATACGTTCCCTACCATGTGTTCATAGAATGGTGGTTGTAACGTGCTCACAAACATTGCCACCATTTCCTTATCATGAAGAGGAGGCTCCACCTGAGCAGCAAGCTCTCTCCATCGTTGTGCATACTCCTTAAATGATTCAGCATCCCTTTTGGCCATGTTTTGTAATTGCAACCGATCTGGCGCAATATCCATGTTATACTTGTACTGTTTCAAAAAGGCATCTACCAAATCCATCCAAGAACGAATGTGAGACGCTTCCAAGTGTGTATACCAACTCAATGCTACCCCAGCCAAACTATCTTGGAAGAAGTGGATTAGCAATTTGTCATCATAAGCATAGGCAGCCATCTTTCGACAATACATGGTTAGATGGCTTCTAGGGCATGTGGTACCCTTGTACTTTTGAAACTCCGAAACTTTAAACTTGTGAGGTATTTTGACATCACGAACTAGGCTTAAACCGGCAATATCGCCAAACCCATAGTTTCCACCTCCCTCAATAGCTCGTAGTCGTTCTTCTAAAATTTCCAACTTAGTTTTGGTTCCCTCAACATCAACGGATACAGCTTGCATAGTAGGGTGTGGTGTAATCTTGCCCAAAGATTCATCATCGACAGTTATGTTTAAAGGCTTAGGTATTACAGTCACTCGTGGTTCTGCAAAGGTAGTCCCTTCATTCCTTGGAGTATTGATTGGGAATGAGAAGGAAGCATGTTCAGCCTCTGAATAATCTCCAACAGGTGGAGTGTAACTCGATGGCAATCCGTACGTTGGAAAAGCAATAGGAGCGTCGTGAGTGCTTTTCTCACCCTTTGCTGATGAAGCTTCTCCTGAGGCCTTTAAGGACTTCAAGGCCTCCAAGATTTGACCTACTTGGTCCTTTAGTTGACTGATATCTGCTTTTATTGTCTCTTGTGCGGTTTCCCAGTCCTCCATGTTTTTACTATTTGCTCGCGTCCTGTAAGGGTGCCTTGGCCTTGCCGTATTTGTTTTTATTATTTTTGCTCTATTATTTTTATTAAACAAAAAAAAAAGATAAGAAAAAGGAAAGGCAGGAAAAACATAATGCAAATAATTTATTTTATTAAGAAATTATAAAGCTATGAGTAAATAGAAATTGACATGGAAAAGAGTCCACACAAACCCACTCTCTAAAAAGCTCATAAATCAAATGCAAAAGAAAGAAAAATCCTAATTTCTAGCCCTAGATATCATGCTCTTCATCTCTTCTATAACCCTAAAGGATAATCTTTTCTTCAAAGCATCAAAATCTAACTGTCCCCCAACTCCAAATTCCATGTTAATTTGTCTTTTCTTTTTAAACTTAATCACAACTTTATAATTTCGGACCTAAAATTAAATAAACATGATGAGATGATATGAGAAAACATAACTCTATGGATGCAATAATATGTTATGCATGATTTTATTACTAAAACAAAAATCAAGAGGAAAAAAAAACATGTACATCTCCCTTTATGCCTTAACAAAGATTTGGCGCCTAATGGATCTAAGGTAAAAATACATGCGCTTACTAGGATGGTTTCCTAATACCTAAATATCAAGGTCACTAGAGCTATGGCCCACTTCATGGCATTTCCCACGACAGTTGGTAAACAACAAGAGGTGGGAGTACCAATGAAGCAAACAAACTCTAGCTGGGGTTCTCACAATGACCACTTGGGAAGTACATCCACTGTGACACTGCTACACAATCCCCTCTACTTCTAAAGTTACACAGACCCGGGTATAGGGCCCCACTCATGTCATGCACATAGTGTGTGTGAAGGGAGGATAATGCATACCCAAACCCCTTCCTACAGACAAACAGAGAAAAAAAAACAAACAAAAAAATATATATAATAAAGTCATCTATCCTAGGATTCAAAATTCAAGCATAAGAATAAATTAATAAGAACAATAATAAATAAAAAAATAAAATAAAAAAAATCATTCAAAATTAACAAAAATATACACAATAATAATAAATAATGAGAAATAAAATAAAATAAAATAAAACAAACAAAAATATAAGACGAAAAAAAAGAATGAAAAAGAAAAGAGAGAAAAAAAACAATAAAAAAACAATAAAAAAAAATTTGAAGCAACCACGTCAATTTTATATATTTAATTAAATGGCCTAACTCTCTAAAGTCCCCAGTGGAGTCGCCATTTGTCACAACCGAAATCGCGACGGGATGACGAACCAAAAAAACAAATTATGTAAAAACAGAGTTTGGAGTCGCCACCATAGTTATTATAGGAAACTATGGAAAACCATAAAAAAGAGCAAGGTCTACAAAAACAGAGATTGGGGGTACGGGAGTTAATTACGCATAGGGAAGGTATTAGCACCCTACAACGCCCCATCCTAAGACGGTACCTTTAACTAAAATACAAATTGATGTGGTCTCCTTTAAATACTTACTTTTAAAAAAAGAAATAAAATAAGATAAAATAAATAAAATGAATAAATAAAATAAATTAATAAATTAATAAATTAATAAATAAAATAAAATAAAAGATAACAAAGATGATAAATAAAAACAAAGGAAACAAAAAAAATATTTTTTTGTTTTTTGGGCCCGACAAGGATTACTCCTTGCTCCTACGTATCTCCATTGATAATGGAGAATCAGGGTCACGTAGTTCTTTATGAAAAAACATTTTGAAAACAATTTGTTCGAAGTGTTGATATAACTCTTTAATATTTGAAAATTTTGTATTTTTTAGTAATATTATAGAAAAGCGAAGGTATTAAGTACTAGGTCGACGCGAGCGGTCACACGAGCACTTATACATTTTAAAAGTTAAAAGGGTATTTAAATTATTTATTTGTTATTACTTCCTTTAAAAAAAACTTTCGAAAGTACCCAACAAAATGTGACTGTTATATATCCACAATTTATGAAAACATTAGGAAAATAAACAAATAAAAGATTAGAAAATAACATTTAGGATTAAACATATTATTTTATTATGAAAAAGTTTTACAAACCTTAACATGAAAAAAATATGGCACAACATATTCATACAATGTCAAAACATGATATCTCTCACTTACTCACGCAACAATGTTCACAACCCAAAGCAATCAACAAAACCTTAATTATAAAACTAATCAACCCAAAAAGCTTGACAGTAACGTTTTTCCATATCAAAAAGAAATAGTGAAAACATCAAAATCAACCAAGATCAAAAACACATCTCGAGAAAATATTGCATAACACAATAAAAAAAAATTAATTTTGCGAACCTGAACGGGAGATTAGACTTACAATAGTTGCGTTGGAACATACTAAGAAGCACGTGGGGCTGGCGATTGATGGTCAGTGGGTTTTTTCATGTGCGAGGGTTAAAAGAGAATGTGTACTTAGAGTGAGAGAGAGCTCTAGAAATTTTTGAGAGAGAAAACAATTCCCCCCTTCTTCTTTTTCTGATGGGTTTATATACACAACATTATAAATCTAATGTAATCTCATAATAAAGGTCTGCTTTAATTACAACGAGTTCTAAAAGGCAAGAACTGGTCTTAAAATTATTACAAAATGAGAATCAAATCATATAAAAAACAGAGGACAAAATCAAACGTGATCAGCAAAATTAATTTTAATTAGTAAAAGAGATATTGTTTTGAATTATATTAATATTTCTCTATCTAGAAAAAAGGTGTCATAAAATCAGAGCACAAAATCAGAGTAAATAATTCTAAATATTAGAACATATTCTGTTTCTAATTATTAGACTAACTTCTTAATCTGGAGCAGAAACGACAAAGCATAGAGTGGGGGTGTGAAAATTAAATTTTGGGCTACCATTAGTTGCAAGAAAAACGGTGTGGGTGTATAGAGTATTTAGGGCTAAAATAGAAACAAAGCCTCAAAAGAAAATACATACAAGATTAAAACAAAGTTTTTTTTCTTTTATTTTATTTATTTATTTATTATTATTATTATTATTATTATTATTATTATTCTGTTATTATTATTATTTAGACAAAGCAAAAAAAACCAAAGAGAAAACTTATTTATTTTTTATTATTTTTTTTACCTTTTTCTGAAAAAAAAGAAATTATTATTATTTATTCTATTATTTATTTAGCCGGACGAAATTGGGTGTTGACACTAATTAATGTGCAAACAGAAAACATTTAATTAATGCAATTGTATTTATTTTAGGAATTGATAATATGTTTGAAATTTTGTATGAAAGGTTAGTTTGAAAAAAATAAAATGTACATCTAATGTGATTTCAATGCTGCCCTCAACAAATATTTTTAGAATTTGAGATAATTAACGAAAAATACTTAATCTTTCATGTAGTTTACTTCTTGTTATTTCATATCTTTTATTACAAACTCTCCTAGTTTTACAATGTCTCTTTGCAACCTCCAACCTTCAAAGCAATAACGAGTTCAAAAAACTAAATGAGAAAATTATGGTACAAATCAAATAGGAAAAAATTAAGAGAAAGAAAGGAAAGTGTTGGTTATTGAAGCACTGGGCGAAAAATACATGGATGAACTGAATTGCCTTCATAAGAAAAAGGGTGAACAATAATAAATCTGATGCCAAATCCAAACACTAGAAGACAAAATAGCAGAGTAACACAGTATCAACTTGATATTAAAATTAATACATGACTCTTTCCCATATCGATTTCTCTGCCTTTTCAATTTCTTCCTCTAACCTCTCTCACAAACATCAAAATACCAGAATACGAGAAATGTTGTTCTCTTTCTTCTTTGGCTTGCAAGATACCAACAATATATAAAATCAAAAATCACTAAAATGGTACAAAAAGTTTATCAAATTTTCCTCTCTTGGAATTCACCAAAACAAACTTTTCTCCTAGCTTTTTCAGTGATGCTTACAAAAACTTTTGGTAGGAGAAGACATATAAAGTTCACCTCAAGTTCATCATCTTCAAACTAACTATGACGGTGTATATTGATTTGGATTCACATTCCAACACTCCAGTCAACTTCAAATATAAACTATTTGAATACTTTTAATTTTTTTATATTTTGAATTGTTTTTTATAAGTAAAAATCAAGATAATATTAAACACGTAAATAAGTTTATGGGTTTTTTTTATATTTTTATTAATAACATGAAATTGCTTTTCAATTTTAATTGATTAATGTAACAAATCAAGCATTTTCTTCACCTTAATAATAATTAATAAGAAATTAGAGATATAGATAAAATAATTTAGTTTTCATAGTTGTTTCTTGGGGCCTTGGTTCGATTAATTTCCAACATGTTTTTTATCACTAAATCTCTCTGATGCAAGTTCTTTTTAACAGGACTGACAAACACTTGGTTTTTCAATCCTAACTTAGGTATTGTTCATGTCTCGGTATCGATGCACAACACCAATTTCACGAGTAAATGGTCGACCTTATGCACCAATCTCATCCACACGCTTAAGAAATTTGATTGTTTACTCAAATGAATTTCCACGAGGATCTCGTATATAACAATCAGTCTTTTTGTTTTTTGTTTTTGTTTTTTTTTTTTGGATTTTTGGAGAAGATGAATGAAACATATTAACGAATGAATTAAGTGGAAAGTAAATGTGGTACCAAGGAACACAATGGTTTATGGAAATGCGATAAAACAACAATAAATCAAAGTAACTTGTGTAGGAAAGTAAATTACTAAGGAAAGTAAAGAAACTTGTAACAAAAATCAATGAAAATGGTAACCCAAATTACAACAATTAACTTTGGTTTAGCCATTTTCCCTGTTCACTACATTAGAGAATGCATGATTTGTTCAACATTTTGTCACCCTTGTAAAATACAAAATAAACCTATTTATACTTTCTAACTCCTCCCCAAGTGATTACAATATTAGAATTCAAATGTAAACTTAACCCTAGATAACTATCATGGAATTGCTCTCAACAGTTTTAAGGTCTACAAGGTTTAGGTAGTTACCATCCATCAACTTCCAAGTCAATTGTTGCCTTGTTTTTCGACCTGCTTCTTATTGTTCATCGATCGATGTCTTCGACCTTCGTGCTTCCTCAACCATCTCGACGCAAAACAATTGTAGTGGCTTCCCAAGAACAAGAATCACATGTTTGTCTTATGACATCCATCTCATAAATAAGCACATGATCAAAGGCATCTATAAAATATAACCCTTTCTGGTTTAAGAGATATTTGAATGACTTTTAAAAGCAACATCAACCTTCAATAACACCATCTCGTACTTCTATGCACTATGAGCCCTCAGTTCTCGATCTTCATAAGATTTGACTTTTGGTCGAATGACCGTTCTAAAGTTTGACTATTGATTATCCACGAGTGATTACCTACCTTATTAACCTTCAATCTCATAGTGACTCTCGATCTCTTAAATAATTTATTCTCATTCCTCCATACGCCAAGAGTAGTATTACTTTTATACCTAATTTTACCGTTCCATTTTCAAAATAAATATGAATGTGATAATCTTATATATATTTCTTTAATAGAGATGTTTAAATATAAGTTTAATATTAAACGGATTTGATGAAAAAAATGTAATCAAGAAAAGTAAATTATGACGATCAAACTTCAAATCATTTTTATGTAAACTTCAACAAATTATTTAATGTAATTTAAACCGGTATAAAACTCAAATTGACTTGAGTAAAAGTTCAATTAAGATCATAGAAGACAAAAATTCAAGAAAAAAAAGGTTATAAAATGAAGGTAATTATTTGAGAATTTAAGATGAATTTGTGTCAAGGAAATGATTAGAAAAAGAAATCTTTTGCTTAAGGAATTCAACGAATTTGTGAACAAAATCATTTGTAGTGATATCTTTTCGTGTAAATCACACGATCAACTTTTACGGAGTTTCTTTGTACAGACTTCTTTTGTACGTAATAATTTTACACTCATAAAATTTTATATACAACATTAATATATAGACATTGTACCACATCAAGCTAACTTAACAAAATAATGATAAAATGATCATTATACCCAAAGCATTCAAGTAACCGGCCTAGGCTGACCTAACCGGCCCAAACCGGTAACCTAGACGTCTAGAGGAACAACCTGCCTAAGACAACACATAAGCAACACAAACCGCCAAGGAAAGTAGTCGGTTTAGGCCGACAACCTCAATATACTTAGTAAAATCGAAGCCCCCCGTGTTCAATAGGTCCTAAGGGCCTGGGTTAGGGCCCAAGCCCACTTACAGCTCAAGCTAGAGCCCAAGCCAAGGCCCGACCCATAGGATAACCAGACATAATTAAGCTCTATAAATACACTTGGACCCCAGTAATTAAAGGTACGCATTCATTAATCACAGATTTGACCTTTTGAGAGTTTTGACTCACTTGAGCTTCGGAGTCCCTTCTGCAGGTAACCCCTCCTGGGTCCAAACCGACATGTACCAACCGGGAAGAGGCCAACTGAGGAGATAGCGGACTACATAGGTAAGGTGACGCTTGTGCCTAACTTATCTTGTTTGTTCTCTGCAGGAACAATTGGCGCCCACCGTGGGGCACGAGACGAACACCTTAGTACGCGTTTTTCTCCGAAGATGGTTTCCACCCGCAACAGAGCTGGAGTGAACAAGCAGGCGGATGCTGGTCCCTCAGGACCTGCTGGCATCACCCCTGACCTAGCCGCCATCCTGGACGGCCAGGCGAAGATGCAACAAGAACTAGCAGATCTGAAGAAACGCAGCGCTGATGAGATGGAGGCGCTGCGGCAAGAGAACTCTCGCATTAGGCGAAAGATCGAAGCTGATCCCACCCTGAAGGGAAAGGCCAAGGAGGCGTTTGAGGTTGCAAGGTCCCCAGCCTTCCAGCCCACAGAAGAGGAAAGCGAATACAACCCCACCCCTCACACCTTCACTACTACCCAACAAACACCCATTCCCTCCACCCATCCCACTCACTTCCCATCCACTCAACCAGGACATACTACAGCCCCAACCCCTACTGCTACCCTCCCCACCACCCAGATCCCCTACAACATACCCACCACCCTACACACTACACATGTTCCACCCTACAACCCACAATACCTCCCAACGGCCCATATCCCACCCTCACAATCTTACCTCCACCTTCCCCGCTATGATCAACCATCCCATCCCACCTCATCTGCTCCCTCCCAACCAGCCCAGGCGTCGCCACCCTTTCACTGACTTCATTGCTAACACCCCTCTACCTGCCCAGTGGGAACCCTTCACACTGGACCGCTATACTGGTGAAACCGACCCTGACGAACACCTCAAAGTCTACATCACCCATGTCGCCCTGTACACATCCCAAGACACAGTCTTCTGCAAAGCCTTCCCCACCACCCTCAAGGGTCCTGCCCTAGAATGGTTCACAACCCTTCCGCCTAACTCCATTGACAGCTTCGACGTCCTTTCCCACATGTTCTCCACCCATTTTGCTGGCAGCCATCCACACCAAACTACCATCATCTCCCTCTTGGGCATTAGACAGGAACAAGGCGAACCACTCAGAGCGTTCATAGATCGCTTCAGTAAGGCAGCCCTTCGCACCCCACACCTCAACCAAGAGATGATCCTCCAGTGCATGGCACTTACCCTACAATCCGGCCCCTTCGCCAACAACGTCTACCTCCACCCAGCCGATTCTGTCCGCATGGTGGAGATGCAAACCCTGCATACCAAGTTTTGCAACGACTATGCAGTCACCACCGCCAACCCTACCCCACACCCTCCCCGCTCTAACACCGGCCCACGCGAGCCCCGCCAACTTCGCTTCACCAGATATGCCCCTCTCACCGTAGCCCTCTCCCGCATCCTCGATGAGGCCTTACAAACTGACCTCATCCCTCCACCACGCAAGATAACTACACCTCCTAACGCTGATATGACCAAATATTGTCGCTACTACCGCAACCATGGCCATACTACAGAAGACTGCAAAGCACTCCAGGATAAGATAGAAGAACTGGTCCGTGCTGGTCACTTTCGCCGCTTCATCCGTAGAGATGATCATCCCTCTCGATCCCGCCACCCACCTCGATCCGACCACAGACACCCTCCACACGACTCCCGTCACGATAGACGTCCCGTCTAACCTGCTAACCAGCAACCCGAACCGACCCACACCGCCATCACCCCTGCCGACCCTTTCCTGTGTGGTACCATTAACACCATCTCTGGTGGCTTCGCTAGTGGAGGATCCACCTCTTCTGCCAGAAAGAAACACCTCCGCCATATCCAATCCATCAATCATATCACCCATTCCCACCACAGACGCCGCATGATTCCAATCATCTTCACAGATGACGACTTTCATGGTCTCGATCATCAACAAGATGACCCCATGGTCATCACTGTTGAAATCAAAAACTACACCGTTAAAAAAGTCCTTGTCGACTAAGGCAGCTCCGTTGACATCCTCTACTAGGCCACCTACCAAAAACTCCAACTTCCGGACACCGCCATGGTCCCGTATGACAAACCGATCTATGGCTTTTCTGGCGAACAAGTATCCACCCATGGCTACATCGACCTCCACACCGTCTTTCATGAGGGAACCAAAACCAAAACCATCCCAATCCGCTTCCTTATCGTCGCCGCACCAACATCCTGCAATGTCCTCCTGGGCCATCCTTCCCTCAACACCCTTGGCGCTGTCGTCTCCACCCCTCACTTGGCCATGAAGTTCCCTTCTCCTGCTGGTGACATCCTCACCATCCACTGCGACCAGCGCTTAGCACGCGAATGTTACATGGCCAGCCTGCACCCACAACTTCCAATTCAACAAACCAACCACATTGAGCGACCACTTGGCTCTAGCATCGCCCTATTAGGCGAAGATCTAGATCCTAGAGTAAGTTGTGATGTCCGTCTCGAACCAGTTGAAGAGACCTCCCTTCTAGAACTTCCCAATGGCCACTCCATCAACCTGGGCAACAATTTGACCTCTGACAAGTGTGCCATCATCACACCCATCCTCACCAGCAACACATACCTTTTTGCTTGGTCAGCCGCTGACCTACCTGGGGTGGACCCTCAAGTGGCATCCCACAAACTATCCATCTACAAAGAAGCTCGATACGTATCCCAGAAGAAATGCAAACTTGGCGAAGAACGCCGACTAGCGGCTAAGGTTGAGGCCGACAAGTTACTGAATGTAGGATTCATAGAAGAGACTCACTACACCACTTGGCTTTCTAACGTAGTCTTGGTGAACAAAGCCAATGGCAAATGGCGGATGTGTGTAGACTACACGGATCTGAACAAGGCATGCCCTCGCGATGCCTACCCCTTGCCCAATATCGACCGACTTGTTGACGGTGCGGCAGGGAATAAGGTGCTGAGCTTATTGGATGCATATTCTGGGTACAACCAAATCCCCATGGCCATATCTGACATGCAAAAAACCGCCTTCATCACGGACGACGCCAACTACTTCTATAGAGTTATGCCTTTTGGTCTTAAAAACGTTGGAGCAACTTATCAACGGCTAATGGACAAGGTCTTTAGTCATCTAATGGGACAATGCGTCGAAGTATATGTTGACGACATGGTTGTCAAGTCTCCAAGCCACCATCAACACGCCGAGGACCTCTCGGCTCTCTTCTCTGCACTACGCCAATACAACCTCCGCCTCAACCCTGACAAATGTGTATTCGACGTCGATCGTGGTAAATTTCTTGGGTTTATGTTGACCCAACGCGACATAGAAGCCAATCCCAAAAAATGCAAAGCCATTATTGAGATGCGCAGCCCCACTACCATCAAAGTGGTCCAACGCCTCATAGGTCGCCTCATAGCCATTTCCCGTTTCCTACCCAAACTAGCCGAACAAACCCAATCCATCATTCAATTCCTAAAGAAATCCACCCGGTTGACGTGGACTGACGATTGTGAACAAATCTTCCAAAAACTAAAAACAACCCTTACCTCGCCACCTATCCTCCACAAGCCGGACACTCGCCAACCCCTCCTTGTATACATCACGGCCATCGACCACACCGTCAGTGCCGCGCTCGTCCAAGAAATAGAAGGTATGCAGTATTATGTGTACTTCGTTAGCAGAACGCTGCAAGACCCTGAAACCAGATATCAAATGGTGGAGAAACTAGCCCTATCCTTGGTCCACGCAGCCCGCCGTCTACGCCCATACTTCCAAAATCACAGCATCACTGTCAAAACCGACTACCCAATCCAGAAAATATTACAAAAACCAGATCTAGCCGAACGGATGTCATCCTAGGTCGTCGAGCTATCGGAATTCAACATTTGCTACGAACCCCATGGCCCCATTAAAGCCCACTGTCTCTTAGACTTCGTCAACGATCTCCAGCACACACCCACAGAGGACCAGTGGACGCTTCATGTGGATGGTTCCTCAAATCCAAAAGGTTTCGGCGCTTGCATCGTGTTAAAAGGCCCTAACGACATCCTCATCGAAAAATCCCTTCACTTTGCCTTCAAAACATCAAACAACCAAGCCGAATACGAGGCTATCCTCGCCGGCCTTTCCCTTGCCCACGAAGTAGGTATCAAGACGTTAACGTGTAAAACCGACTCCAAGCTTACTGTAGGGCACCTAAATGACGAGTTCCAGATTAAAGACCCCATCCTTCTACAATATTACCATATGGTTCGTGCAGTCATTCAATCCGCTTTTGAACGAGTCCGCATCGAACACATTCCAAGGACTGACAACATCAGAGCCGACATCCTTTCCAAATTGGCCAGCACCAAATTAAAAAGCCGCCACCGATCCCTGTCACAACAAACATTATCTATGCCCTCCATCACACATACCTGTCAAAACCTAACCCATGCCCCAGCTGACAGCATTACCCCCTCCCAAAGCCATAACTGGACCACCCCCTATATCCAGTACCTAAAAACCGGTAACCCCCCTCAAGATGCGGACAAAACTTGGCTGGCTAAGGTTGCCAGGTATACCATGATAGGGGATGATCTGTACAAACGCGGGTACGGCCAATCCCTCCTTAAATGTGTCACGGTAGAGCAAGCACAATATATTATTAAAGAACTACATGAAGGCATTTGTGGATACCATTCCGGCGCACGTACCATGGCTACCAGAGTTGTTAGAGCCGGATACTTCTGGCCGACTATAGAAGCAGACTGTCAGGATTATGTCAGAAAGTGCAAACCATGCCAGAAACATGGCAACCTTATCCACCAGAAACAAGAACAACTACACCACATACTATCCCCATGGCCATTCGCTAAGTGGGGAATGGACATCCTCGGCCCCTTCTCACCCGGCAAAGGACAGGTGAAATTCTTAATTGTAGCCGTCGACTACTTCACCGAATGGATAGAAGCCAAGCCGCTAACCACCATCACGACCCAACAAGTTCAGCAATTTGTTTGGAAAGATATTATATGCAGATATGGTGTTCCACATACCATCGTCACAGACAATGGTCGACAATTTATAGATAAGGAGTTAGCCAAGTTCTACATTGGCCTGGGCATCAAACACATCACAAGTTCTGTAGAACATCCACAAACCAATGGACAAGTGTAAGACCCGCGAAATTTAATTAATTAAATTAATAATTAATTAATAAATGCGGGAGGCTAGTGCATTTATGACATTAAATTATGTTATGTGTGACATGGAAAAGTGCTAGCTCATGTGGTTGAGAGTACTTTGGTTTGTGTGAGAGGACTTGGGTTCGAGTCCTAAGGATGCCAATTGTGTGTAGTTTTGTTATTATTGTTTTAGTGGTATGTTGCGCCACATATTGTATGAGATAATGATTGAATTGTGTGTAGTAACAATAAACATAAGTTGGTCTGGTGGTTAGCTTTGACTTGGCATTGGGAAGGTCATGGGTTCAAACCTTGGTGAGTCAAACTTAACTCTTTTTGGCTAAAACTATAGTTGTGGGCTGAATATGAATAGGTGGACCTAACCGGCCCAAACCGGTAACCTAGACGTCTAGAGGAACAACCTGCCTAAGACAGCACATGAGCAACACAAACCGCCCCGTGTTCAATAGGTCCTAAGGGCCTAGGTTAGGGCCCGGGCCCACTTACAACCCAAGGCAAGGCTCGACCCATAGGATAACCAGACATATTCAAAAGTTATTTTATCCTATTTTTTTTCATGAATTTGGTTATAAAATAATAAAGAGAATTTCATAAGTATTTGAGGAAGAGGACAGACTTCTTTTTGGAAAGATTTCATTGTCTATGATAAATTCTCCACCCTAGATTTGTGTTTTAAATTATTAAAATGAAATGAAAATTTACAAATATCTTTAGAAATAAAAATATTACATTAAACAAGATTTAATCCAGATTTCTAACATATGTAAATTAAATGAAATAAAAATAAAAATAAAAATAAAAGAAAAAGATAAAAATGTTTGAATGTAATTAGTATTGTATTCTAAAAATATCATGCAAATATTTTGAAACAAGGATTGAAATTTATAAATACTTATATCCAAAGTCATGGAAAAGTTTATGAAAGGGTGTTCATTACAATGTTTTAAATCATTTCATTAAAATAATTAACTTTCGAGTAATTTATATCCCTTTTCTTTTACCTTTTTACAATTTATTTATTTATTTCTGTAATACTTTATCCCTTTAAAAATTACGTAAAATGAAAATTCATGAAAAATAAACACAAATATTAATCATTGTAAACATTAAATAAAAAAAACACAAAAAATACACAAGCTTAAATGGTTTCCCCACTGATTATCTAATAAACTATAAATTATGTTTTTAGTATTTAATATTTAAAATAAATCTATTTTTCTCTGCCAATTAAATTTTATAAAATATATTTCTACGTACTAAACAACCAAACCTAAAATGGATACGTGTTGTACAGAGCCACTTTTACGAAATATTTTAGTAGTTTCCAATATTAAAACCTATTTCTTAAAAAAAAAAATAGGGAGTAAAATAATATTTTAACTTATATACAATTATTGTAAATTCAGATACAAAAATCAGATAAATTGCTATTATTTAGAGCTGTCAAAATAGGTAACCCGACCCGATCCGGCTCGACCCACCATGGGTTAATGATTTAGTGAGCTAACCCAACCCGGCCCGACCCACCACGGGTTGGCGGGTTAAACGGGTTAGCTCACAGGCTCACTTAATTAAAAAAAAATTTATTTTTTTTATTTTTTTTCAGTCAAAACTAAATTGTAATACTAATTAAAATCTAAATAAAATTTAATACAATCAAAATACAAACCAAAATAAAAAAAATACAAATTGTTTATGTGTTGGATAAAAAAACAACCTAACATGACCAAAATGTAAAGCCCAACTTAATAAAAATAAATAAAAATATTTGTGTGACCCTTTTATCTGCGGGTTGGTGAGCCAACCCAACTCACCACGGGTTCAACCCGAATGAGTCGGGTTCTAAATGAGGCAGGTCAAAAATAACCCGTATTAAAATTTATAAAATTCAACCCAACTCGGCTCGAACCCGTGGTGAGCCGGATTGGCTCGTGGGTTCCAACCCATTTTGACAACTCTACTATTATTGATAAACTCCAGAGTGGAAAATCCCCTCTATTTAAAAAAAAAAAACTTATCAATAACTATTACAATTTAATCATTTGTTTAATTATACATACTCTTGTTTCTTAACTTTAGGATAACTTTTCTCACGCTAGAACAGACCAAGTTGTTTAAATTGTTTGATCATGACACGAATTAGTGAAAGTGTTTTTATTTTATTTTTATTCGGAATAATTATTATTTGGTCTATAAGCATTTGAAAACTTCAACTATTTTAATAAAAAGTATTTCATGTATAATGATAGCTGTTGAATTTCAAAGGTACTATAAACAAAAACACACATTTATAAAATAAAATAGAATTTCATGTTTTATCGATCCTGAATGACTTTTTTTATCAAATGTTTTTAGAACTACTTGTTTGGTGTAATGTCCCATTTTAATAAATAGACTTACTTAAATGACACATCACACATAAAAAATATTCTGAGCAAAGGTTAAATTATAACTCACTCCTTAAGAATATCCAAGAGTTATAAAAGAAAATCCTGAAGCACACCACGATGTCAATATGCACAGGATACATACTCCAACAGTAATACAATTAAGATTTAAAACAAGTTAATATATGGGTCATAGCCCTAAGAGAAAATTCACTAAGCGGGAACCAGCCCAAGCGGGCTAAGCAGTAGAGTCACCATTCCCCTGTTGACCGCGAGAACCTCTCGCATATGCTCACATCAATAAATTGATGATCATCGTAAAAGGAGAAGAACCACATACAAGGCAACCAAACAAGCAAACAGGGTAAGTTAGAGTAGAAACAGTTTATTATGAAGTCACATGCTATTACACAATCCAAGCAGTATATATCATCCAATCATGTTATGACTTCTCAAACAATACACTAGACTCAAACTCGACTCATCCGGATACATATAATCTAGTCAGATTCAGCGGATGCTTGTACTTGTGGTGGATTATCCTACTCACCCCCGAGCTAAGTGTTACATTATCTCAATCCCCCACACGCAAGGTTAGCCCTTAATGTGTTTCAGGCCTCTTGCTACTCTCACCACAAGAGTCAATCCGCTCTAAGTGAGACTAACTGACTCCTTAGAGTGTCAGGATGCAACCTTACCTTGAATCCTTACCAAATTATATAGATGGGGCACCACCATGAACTCCCACTAA
>Ga0214542_1008891_pt1 | contig 16127 bp, 19 predicted proteins | sample CNSS1metaG_FD_160096 | JGI IMG/M metagenome (GOLD analysis project Ga0214542, IMG submission 160096) | Root nodule microbial communities from cowpea collected in UCLA plant growth center, Los Angeles, California, USA - CNSS1 | ecosystem: Host-associated > Plants > Roots > Nodule | place: USA... | reverse complement strand
GATAATCTAAAAATTCTCACTTTTAATTGAGACTATACTTTGATTAAAAGTGAGAATGCCAACAAATGAATTGAGACTTTACATTGATTGATTTGTAAATCAACAACAATAATTAATTTAACAATAACCTCTAGATAACCGATGAAGAATCCTATTTTGAAAAAGTAGTGGAATTAACCTATTTACTATTATTGTGTTTACGATCTTTTATTTGCATGTCATTCATTCTTTGCGTATCAAAACCCCTATATTTTTATTGTTACTATTTTTAATTGTATTTTTCTAAGAATCAAATATTTGAGATCAATTATGTATTCGTTGTGAGACGACTCAGGGTTATCTTAACCCTAACATTGGTTATAGTATTAGACCTTGTTGAATTCTTGTACAACCCCAGTTTCACCTTTTCTCACTTGCATACCCCTTGATTTGAGTCCAGCCACAACTTTCCAAACTTTCTTGTTGATCTCCATGCGGAAACCCTTGATACTTGACAGCAGCACATCATGTTTGAACTCCAAGTTGGTGAAAAACACCTTCACCAAGTTTGGATAAATTTTCCCTGAAATTTCAAGGAAAGACTTCAACATTTGATGCTTGAGTTGTTGAAATAGACTCTCAAAGCCTTCAGCCCTCAGCCACAAAAACCTCAGCAACTTAGGAATGTTGATTTGCTTCATGTTCATCTCAATGAGGAACACTTGGATGTTATCCTCATGATCTTCGAACCATGCCTCAATTCTCCCATGATTTTCTTGGTTTGGAGACCTTGGGGTAGGAGGAGTGGAGTGTTTATCAACTGATTGGGTGGATCTTTGTTGACGACGAGGCATGATGAGTGTGTTGAATAAACGTGCAGCGAAATAATTAGCGTTTGAACAAAAAACCAAGAGTGAGGGTGAATTGGGTTCTTAACAAAAGTTGTGCTTTTAAAATTTTCCCTTTTTAATATCAAAGTTCAAATAAAATATTTCCTTTATTTTAATAAACACAATAAAATAAAGATAGTAAGGAAGAGAAAATTGCACAAAGTATTTATACTGGTTCGGATCAGAAGACCCAACGTCCAGTTGATAATCTCTTAAAAGCAACATTAACTCAATCACTAAAATAAACCAAACTTACAATCAATGATAAGAAAGATTAGGATTTAGAAAACACCTCTCTTGAATCACACAAGAGATGAAGACACCTCTTTTGAAATCCACAAGGGATGAAAATACTTTCCATGAATCACACAAGGAATGAACACCTCCTTTGAATCACAAAGGATGATCGATTTCTCCTAGCAACAATAACAACACTCAATCACTCAATATCCCACTTGATGAAAGTTATCGCTCTACCCACACTAGGTTTTTCAAAGGCTTCTAACAGAAAGTTCTCAAGTACTCAAACTTCTCTAACTTCTGTATTTGATAATGAAAGCCTACCACTCTATTTACAGAAGCCTATTTAGAAATTAGGTTAAGAATATGAAAAGTTAAGTCACAACTGCCATAGATAATCGATTATCATAAGTGATAATCGATTATCATAGAAACTTTTCTAAAAACATTTTTCTCATTGTGATAATCTATTATCAACAAGGATAATCTATTATCAGCATGTGATAATCTATTATTATTAGTGATAATCGATATTCAAGAGGCTTTTCTCAAAAATGAGTTTTAACTGAGATAATCGATTATCACTAAGAATAATTGATTATTCCAGTGAGTTTTGCAAATAAATAAAATTCTCTTGGTGCTCTACTACTTAGGTTTTTCCTTTAGACTCTTGACATACTAATTTAACTATTTTAAATAACATACACAGAGTATAATATCTAAACGACTAAACCCTTAAGTCTTCAATGTATCTCTTGAATTCAAGCATTCTTTTAAGTCTTCCACATTTTTCCATGCATCATCATCAAGTCTTTCATACTTCTTCATAAGTCATCATCATCATCAAAACTCTTTATTGAAGGAAGATGTCCAACTTCTTCTTTTTTATATATAGAGTGTGGGTATGGCTATTTCTAAGAGATGTATCATGCAAATGCAACACTTCAAGTGTAGTATTTATAATTGAACAGGCTAATTTTTAGAAACAGTTGATTAAATGTGTCAGATTCATGATTACAGTACCTCACACATTCATGATGTTTCCAATGAGTTTTTATGAGTGATTCAATCAGTTTAGATCATGTGAGTTGCATGCACATTGGAATTACACACTACACATGTTTTTTTGTCAATAAAATCAGAAAAAGCAACACATGGTTAATGAAATAACTGTTAGGAGCAGATAGTACCTGACAAAAAGATGCATTCTTTGACTGGGCCAGCTTTGCAATTCAATTCGTTAGCAAATGTGCAGTTTAAGTAAAATCAACATGTTAAATTTATAATTCAGTCGATTAAAACAACATCAGTGCATAAAACATTAAAACAGAATCTAGTTAAGTGAAATCAACAAACTGATTTTCAAAATCAATCGATTGAAAATCGTGAATTTGAACTTCATTTTTCCAGATTCAGTTTTAATGAAATCAACATATTGAATTGTGGAAACAACATATTGAAATTCATAGCAGATCAGATTTTCAGCATACAGTGGCAACTTAAGTGAAATCAACACGTTGAAATGTAGAATCAATAGACTGAAAGAAATGACAGATTGGAATTTTTTTCAAACAAAGACAGATTTAAGTGAAATCAACACATTGAAATGAAAAATCTACAAACTAAATATGACAGTTTTCAATTTTGGCATACAGTAGCAGATTTTTATGAAACCAATGCATGAATACATAAGATTAACATGCTAAAAACACATCATACCACATTCTTCATGTCTAATATGGCTAGTTCAGTTCTTAGGTTGTTAAATCTATCTCTAGCTAATGGTTTTGTAAACAAATCAGCCAGTTGATTTTCAGTTTTAACAAATTGAATTTCACAATCTCCCTTTTGACCATGATCACGAATAAAAATGCCTAATGTTTGGTTTTAGAATGTTGTATTGGATTCTTGGTTAAGTTGATGACACTAGTATTATCACAATACAAGGGTACCTTACTTAGCTTTACACCATAGTCCAAAAGTTTATGCTTCAACCATATGATATGTGCACAACCATGTCCAGCAGCAATATACTCAGCTTCAGCAGTAGAGAGTGTCACACATGCTTGCTTTTTGTTATTCCATGAGATTAGACTTGAGCCAAGTAGATGGCAAGTGTCATTGGTGCTTTTCCTATCCAATTTGCACCTTGCATAGTTTGAATTTGAATAACCACTAAGAGTTATGTTAGAACCTCATGGATACCATAAACCAACATTGGTTGTTCCTTTTAGGTACTTTAGAATTCTTTTTGCAACTTTAAAGTGTGATTCCTTTGGATTTGCTTGGAACCTAGCACATAAGCATACACTAAACTGGATATCTGGCCTACTGCTTTAAGATAGAACAAAGACTCAATTAACCCTCTATATTTGGTTAAATCTACTGGTTGGCCAGCCTCATCTGCATCCATAAGGCAATTTGTAGCAATTGGAGTGGTAGCTTCCTTGCGATCCTCCATTTTGAACTTTTTCAACAAGTCAAAACAATATTTTGATTGGCTTATAAATGTTCCATGCTTGAATTGCTTGACTTACAGCCATAGAAAGTAGGTAACTCACCCATCATGGATATCTCAAATTCTCCCTGCATAGTTGCAACAAAGTCTTCACACAATGTGTTGTTATTTGAACAAAAGATGATATCATCAACATACACTTGAACAAGTATAACATCACTTTCACGTTTTCTAATGAAGAGTTTTTTATCCATTGCACCTCTAGCATAACCTTTTGATAAAAGAAAATTGCTTAGCCTTTCATACTACTATTGTGGTGCTTGTTTCAAACCATATAAGGCCTTTTTCAATTTGAAAACATGGTTAGGATAGAGATGATCCTCAAAGCCAAAAGGTTGTGATACATACACTTCTTCATTTAGAAAACCATTCAAGAATGCACTTTTCACATCCATTTAATGCAATTTAAAGTTACACATGCAAGCATATGCTAAGAGTAATCTCATAGCTTCTAGCCTAGCTACACGTGCATATGTTTCATCAAAGTCAATGCCTTCTTCTTGATTATACCCTTTAGCAACTAGTCTAGCTTTGTTCCTTCCAACGTTACCATCTTCATCCATTTAGTTTCTAAAACCCCATTTGGTTCCAATTATATTCATATCATCGGTTTTAAACACTAGAAACCACACACCATTTCTTGTGAATTGATTGAATTCATCTTGCATAACAACAATTCAATTACTATCATTCATAGCGTCATTCACATTATTAGGTTCAATTTGAGATCAAAAGCAACATGTTTACAAAATACAATTATACGTCTAGTGGATACTCCCTGTTTGCTTCATTATGCAACTCTTCAAAATCATACAACAATTGATTGTAGTCATTTTTGTCTAGAAAACTTACTTGACTTGAAGAGGATGACTCATAACCAGCCTTGATGCACAAATTGGCTTTTTCACTCTCATCTTGTGAGGAGCTACTTGTTGAATCATCATTGTTCTCCCATGTAATGTATGCACGTCTTTCCTTTGGTTTCTTCTCCTTTTTCCTATCAACACTCTTCTCCTTTTCTTTGTTAGCATTTGGACATTCAATTTTGATATGTCCTTGTTTTCCACAGTTATAAAAAGTAAAATTAGAAGAGTTTGATTCATTTCGTTTGGAAGTATACCTCTTGAGATTACCTTTGCTACCTTCCCTTTTGAGATACTTACCAAACCTTTTGACAAAGAGATTCAAGTTTTCACTATCACTTGATTCAACTATCTCATCCTCGGGTTCCTCATTCTTCTTGGTGCTAGTCTTCAAGGCTATGTTCCTTACCTTTTTTTCACTTGACTCTAGCTCATTTAACCTTTGCATCTCAATTTCATGCTCTCTTAGCTTGCCAAACAATGCAGTTGTAGTCAATGTAGATAAGTCTCTTGTTTATGATATAGCCATGACTTTTGGTTACCAAGATCTATCAAGACATTTCAACACTTTGATGTTTAAGTCCTCTTTGTTAAATTCCTTACCCAAACCCATGAGATGGTTGACTATGTGAATGAATCTCTTTTGTACATCAACTATAGATTCTCCTTGTTGCATCTTGAATAGCTCATATTCTTGAATCAAGGCATGCTTCCTTGCTCTCTTCACATCATTGGTTCTTTCATAAGTCACTTCAAGAACCTCCCACGTTTCCTTGGCACTCTTGCATTGTGAAACACGAAAAAACTCATCCATGTTAAGAGATGATGTGAGGATATTCTTAGCATTACAATCATATTGGGCTCTTCTCCTTTCTTCCTCAGTCCATTGAGTCCAAGGCTTATCAACCTACACATTTGCAACAGTATGCTTAGGAGTATATGGTCCATTTATGATTGCATCTCAATAAAGATTTTCATCCTAATTTTCCAAAATTGGTAATTAATGCCACTAAACATAGGGGGTTTATGATTTACGGCACCTTCAGTAACGGCTAACTTGTTTTTAGCCATTTCAAGTAGTTCAAAAACAGATTTAGGACCTTACTTGAGCAAATTTCAAGTACCTAGCTCTAGATACCAATTGAAGTTTTGAAATGGTTCAAATTCTAAGAAGGAGGTTGAATTGGCTAGTTAAAAATTTAGGCAATCTTTAAAGTCTAAAAACTATCTTTAATTGAATCAATTCGATCACCAAGTTTAGATGCAAAAATCTCTAGATAGTATACTTTCAATCGGTCAAAAATAGAGTTAGTCGATTGATTTTACTAAACAAATTTTGTTCTGGTATAATCAATCGATTGAAATAGAAAAACAATCGATTGAAATACTGGGAAAATGCAGAAATGCATATTTATGATTTGGACCAAGAACAATGTGAAAGAACAATCAAGACAGGTTCTAATTGATTATGCAAGCATGTTCAATGCTACATATGCCACCAAAACACTCAAGAATATGAAAAAGATGGTTTAAACCAAGTTCTTTAAACTTTAAATGATAATGCAAGAGAGAAGGGTTAGAGAAAATATTGAAGCACAAGATTTTTATACTGGTTCACTCAAACCTAAGCTACATCCAGTTTTTCAAGGCAACCCGAGCCTGACTTTGCACTATTTCAAAAGATTTACAAAGTTTACACTCTTACACTTTCAATATAAGCAAAAACACACAAAAAAGACTCTTGAATCACACAAGAATCACATAAACACAAGAATCACAAAAACACAAGAATCACAAAAGCACAATAAGACACCTCTTGTAGACCTAGAAAGCCACCAGGCACACACACAAAGCTTGAGAAAGAGCAAACCTTAGTGGTAGCACAACCTGCCTACCACAAACACATTCTCCAAGCTTCAAACATAAGCACAAACCTCCAAGAATTGATCCAAGATCAATCTTCAACAGCTGCAATCTGAATGATCATGAAAGAGAGAGAACTCTAAGGTTTCCAGAATAGTTTCGCACTTAAAAATGGTCTTGTTACCTCTCTTTCGAAAATTACAGCACTTATAGTCAAATTGTTACGAAATTCAATAGGTTGATTTCCAAATCATTCGGTTGATTTCACTTGACTTAAGTGAAATCAGTCGATTAAAAAATAAAGCAACTGAGTGAATAAGTCATAGTTTATGACTATTACAGCCAACCTTTTAACCAGTTGAAAAATCATTCAACAAATTAAAAGACACATTTTAACCTCTTGAAAAATATTTCAACAGATTAAAAAAACACAATAAAGATCAAATACATCAAACTAATGCTACAAGGTCTACAATGTGAATTACAAACATCAAGCATTCTTTCCTAGTGATTGATCCATGTGGAGTGCACGCGTTCAAGGCTTGTCAAACATGAATACCATCAAATCTCCATAACTTCATCAATGAAGGCATGATTCCAAAGCAATGGCTCCAAGTAGTTCAACAAAGCTTCATCGAATCTTCATGACCCAGGCTTCACATGTCAACAGATTACACCTATTAGACGAATATGTCCATTAGAGAACCTAATTGGAAGAATGACTAGACGAGTCAATATATATATATATATATAGCTCACTATTATAGAGAAATGAAAAAATAAATATTATGGCAAATTAACAGAACATAACAAAGTTTGTCTTTGGCAATTTTAATCATTATAACAAGGGTTGAAGAGCTAGCTATTAAATTTCTCTTTAGAAATTTTAATCATTTATGTTAAAATATTCTCTATGCAATTGTGTGGAGTAACTTTTAAAATATAGACCACTATAAGAGTAACCCTTTTAATTGTGTGCAAATGTTTATAACTTTTTACAAAAATAAGCAAAGACAAGGATGACATTGGAAATGCTTTGTGTAAGTATTGTGGCCATAACTACAAAATTGGCAAAAACCCTATAACTAAAAACATTTATGGAACTTCATATTTAAGTCGACATGTCTATGCACGTAGAAGTATTGCAAACTTGGATGTGGATCTAAATCTTAATCAAGAAGGAATGTTGGGACACAAAAAATCAATAAAAAGGTTTATTGTAAGTTATTTGTGAGAGTCATAATTAAACATAATCTTCCTTATAATTTTGTTGAATACGAAGTAATCAAAGAGTGGATCAAATACATTAATCCTAATGTATTCACATGAAATATTGGAACATTACTGTTTTATATGTGGAAAGTTAATACCCTAAAGAGATGGATAAATTAAGAAAATCGTATATAGGATTCCTTATATAATTTGTTTAACTTCTGATGTTTTGGCTGCAATTACTTACGAGGGTTATCTTTACCTAATTGAACACTTTGTTGAAAACTAGAAATTCATAATTAAGATTCTTAACTCTTTTTCAAATGAACCACCATATGTTGGTGTTAAACTAAAAAGTGTTGTATTTGATTGCCTAAAGCAATAAGGTATTGATGAGATAATTTTCTCCATTACGTTGGTTAATATTTCAAGTAATAATACCTTGCAAGATATTTTAAAAAACCATGTTTGTGTTCAAAGAAATTTATTATGCAATGGTGAGTTTTTCATTACGATGTTGTGCTCATACTCTTAATTTCATAATTCAGGATGGTTTAAAGGTGGTTGACAAAGCATTTCATAATAACAGAAAGAGTGTTATGAATCTCAAATCATCAGATGGAAGAACTCTCAAATTCAAAGAATGTGTTAGTGATGTTAGCATACATATGAGCATTGGTTTGAGATTAGATTTGACAGCAAGATAGAATTCCACCTATTTGATGCTTGAAAGTACAATACAATATAAAAAAGCTTTTGAAATTCTCAAAGTGATTTACAAAAGTTATAAAAATTGTCCATCTTCTAATGAATGGAATAAGGAAGAGAACATCTGTCAATCCGTGGAACCATTTTACGAAATCACAAACATGATGTTTAGTTCATCTTATCCCACTTCAAACATGCATTTTATGGAAATTTGGAAAATTCAATTAATCATTGAAGATAATGTGTTGAATGAAGATGTCACTTTAAAGCAAATTGCAAATATGAAATAGAAGTTTCAAAAGTATCGGAAGGAGTACAATATTGTTAGCTTTTGGATTTATTCTTGACCCATGACAAAAGATTGATTTTATAATGTATTGTTGAAAAGAAATTGGATTTTGACTTAGGAAGAGAACTAAGAAAGTGTTACAAAATTCAAGATGTTATTTAGAGAATATGCAAGGAACTTGTCTATTAGTAGTTCTTTTTCTCAATCTCGTAAGGAATCCATCTTCATGTCTCAATCCAATATCAAAAAGAGTAAGCCCAAAAGATCAAGGATTATTTCTTTAAGCATTTTACACTTAGTATTCATTGTTTTCATTTTTTTTCTTGTTTTGTTCTCATAATTAATATGTAATGCATTATAGGATTTCAAAATGAAACAGAATAAATTAATATTTACAATTAGCAAGAGTGAGGTAGATGTTTACTTAGATGAACCAACAATAGATGATGATGATGATGATGATGATGACTATGAAGATTCTGATGTACTCAAGTATTGGAATGAGCTTAGTATTCCTATTATTACTATGGCATCAAAGTTAGCTTTTATTAAAAGTAGGCAGGTACTTTCCAAATATGGAAGCTTTATTCTCCATTATCACGTGCAAATGTTGTTTTGTACTCAAAGTTGGTTATACTTTTTTTGAAAGAAACTAGTGGTAAGTTTATATATTAGTATTTTTAAAATTACTTTACAATAAATGATTAACTATAGATTAGTAGTTTGATTGTCTTGCAATTGGTTATGAGAAAGATGAAGTTGTGCATGATATTTTTAGCCTTGAGGGAATTGTTGATGAGTCTAAACTTCCTGAACATGTTGAAGATTGACAATTTTTTCTATTAACTAAGCATTTAAATTGACTTGAAATATGGCTATCATCAAATTTTAGTAGTTGGTAATTCCTTTTTTTGTGTAACCAATGCTCTTGCCATTTTCATGGACTATGTGAACCGTATTTTTCATGAAATTTTGGATAAATTTGTGGTTGTTTTCATTGATGACATTTTAATTTATTCCAAAAATCATTGAAAACATGAGAGACATTTGAAGATTGTGTTACAAATCCTCAAAGAAAGGAAATGGTCAAAGTGATATCAGGACATGTGATATCACAAAGTGGCATCATAGTTGATCCCTCAAATGTCCAAGCCATATTGCTTTAAGAACAACCAAAGAATATCACAAAAATACATAGCTTCATACTTAGGATTAACAAGCTACTATAGAAAATTCATCGAAGAATTTTGTAAATTAAAATTATCTTTGACTAAGTTAACACATAAACCTTTTGAATATAATGAAACAAGCAAGTCTGATTTCCAAGAGTTGAAGAAAAAAAATAACATTTGCACCTATTTTGATCCTTCATAACCCTACAAAATAAGGTATATTATGATGTTTGTGGACAAGGATTAGGATGCATATTGAAGCAAGAAGGAAAAGTGGGAGCTTATGCTTCACAACAACTCAAGCATCAGGAGCTTATTATCCTACACATGTTTTGGAATTAGTTATAGTGGTGTTTGCATTGAAAATATGGAAACATTACTTGTACGGGACAAGGTTTGAAGTTTTCAATGACCATAAAAGTTTGAACATAAAGAAATAAATATGAGACAACATAAATGGATAAAATTTCTTAAGGATCGCAACTTTGAGTTGTAGTATCACCCTGGGAAAGCAAACGTTGTTGCAGATGCTTTGAATCGAAAATCTATACATGCATCTATGACAATAGTGAAGGAAATAGATTTAAAAGAATTATTCAAAGACTTGAACTTAGTTATAGAATTGAGATCCAATAATTTATGCTTAGGAATGTTAAAAATCTCAAGTGAATTCTTAGAAGAAATAAAGGAAGTTCAAGAAAAAGATCAATTTTAATAACACCAATGAAGGTAACATTTTGATACTTTAGCATAATAACGTTGCAATTAGTCTATCAAAGATCCCAATATTTCATTCTAGGACAAAATATGTTGATATTAAATATCAATTTATGAAAGACAATGTTCAAAACGAAGTTGTAGATAACAATTTGTACTAACAAAAGATTAGTTAGTTGATATTTTACAAAAACCCATAAATTTGTTGAAGAATGGTTGATTTATCTCTCTACCATAGTATCATGCATAGAATGTTTATAGGTTTTCATACTCTTTATATAATATAGATGCATCACATCCATATGATGAACATTGTAACATCCTTACTAGATATTACTTATTTAAAATCAAGAAAACAAGAAAAGAAATCAAACGTCAAATCTTTTATTATTTCCAAACGCGGAAAATTTAAAATATCATTGAACACGTCAAAACTATTCAATAATAGTAAATAAGTTCTCTACAATTTTTCCCAAAATCCAAATAAAATAGCAAAAACATAATAAATTCCTAGCTTCAACCTCAAGCTAGCCCCTCTCTCCGTCTCAGGCATTAGTAGCATCACCTGTATCATCAATTGCTCTCGTGTAAAGAATTACACGATCATCGTCAAACACAAACAAAAAGGGTGAGCTCAATAATATAGGAAAACACATCAAGTAAATAATATAAATACACCCAGTTATATTATCATAGTTAGACCTTGACCATGTTCTTAATACCCCAAGGCTTTTCAACCTTCAATTCACATAACAAGGTTAGCCATAGACTAAAGATTCATGATGCTCACACGAACCTGCCCGTTTGTGGTCCTGCCTTAACGAACCTCCCCGCTCGTAGTCCTAAATGGACATGCCCGCCCATAGTCCAACACATGTGATCCACCAACCACGTACCTCCCCGCATGTAGCATCTCTCAAATGTGAGCACGGAACATACAAACCTACCTCGCGCGTATCCTCACATGAGAGTAACTGAGTATAAACCTCCCCGCTCATACCACCACATGTTAACCACCATCCATGAACCTACCCACTCATGGCACAGCATCTCCTGATCCACGTTCGCATCAATGCGTACAAACAACACACACAAACTACACTATATTCGCTTGGGCTAGAAACCTTAGCTTGAGTGACCAAGCCTGTCTCGCTTAAGCTAAGCTTTCTCGCCTGAGCGAGCGTGCTGTAGTGGCTCACTGCGAAGTCTTGCTTAGGCGAGCTCTTCTCACCTGGGCGAGATTGCCCTTCGCCTAGAACCAAAAACTCTCACCTAGGCGGCGAGTTAAGCAAAACCACCAAACAATCCACGATTACTCACTTAGGCGAGGACCTCTCGCTTGAGCGAGATGTTCTGTCGCCCAAAATTAGGACTCTCCACTTGAGCGAGGTGCCCAAGTAGAACCACACAACACTTACGAGGTCTCGCTCAGGCGAGCTCGCCTGAGCGAGATGCTTGAGTACCACCAGTATCGTCTTTCTATTATTTTTGCCTAGGCGAGCCTTGCTCGCTTGAGCGAGAATAGCAGACTTTCTCCTTGTTTAGGCATGTAGACACCAAGTTTTCATACCAAAAACACATTCCATCATTACACGCAATTCCCCACAGAACACGAGCAATTCGAACATGTTTTAGACCCTAAATTAACCATCAAAATTTGAGATTGAACCAAAGTTCTCATCCAGTGCAGTAAACCCCATTATTTTCATACAATGCATAAAAGATTGATCAAACAACATAAAAACAATTACACCTCTGAATCATACCACGTAGAGCACGAAAATTCATGATCAAACACAATCATACATGCATTTCAGAGTACATGAAAGTTCGCAATCATAAAGACATGCAAAAGAACTCCTCTAACCTGGTTTTCCTCTTCTTAAAATAGTGAAGATGATAGCTCTTCTTGCCTCAAAATTGACTTCCCTTGATGCCCTCCAAATTTAGCTCTCTTAACTCCTTCTAACTCACTTTTGACTCCAAAACTCGTGCTCCTTACCACACTCTAGGTTTCAAACTCCAAAACCCTTCTATTTGCCTGATTTTCCCCTTTTATATGATCATTAATTATGGTAAATGGTAAAAAAAATGAAAAGGGCTTTTTAATTGTTTATAATTGCCTTTCATAGCTCATTATGGGTTGTTTTTCCATCCCTTTGGCTACCTTTTCACATTCAGACTAAAATTAAATTAGCAAAAATAAACAAGTCAATTTCGTTCTCAGCAAGGTTTGAACACACAACCATGGAATCACAAAGTTAATGCACAACCATTCAACCAATTCATGTTTCATGATAATAACTATAATTTTAGGATTACATTATCACTACTCACATTCATTCCTAACCTTAAAATAATGCACAAAAACAAAATATCACACAATTGGCATACATAGGACTCAAACCCAAGTCCTCTCAGACAATAAAGTACTCTCAACCACTTAAGCTGGTACTGGTCACGACAATTAACATTAAATGTCATAAAGGGTTTTTACTACTCGCATTTATTAAATAATTATTTATTTAATTATTTAATTTCTCGGGTCTTACAAACATCCTATATCATGAATGTGAAATATTTGAGTTATATTTTTTACCTAAGCATCTCTTTATGCCTCAAATGGCAATAAAAAATGATTATTTTACATAGTTTCATAGATGTAAATCAACTTTAACAGCTTAAAACTAATAAAATAGGATGTTTCACCCTAGTGTTCAAAACAAATAAACCAATGTATAAAGTATATTAATGTAGTTACAAATGATAGAACTATATAAATATATCAACTATACAAACCAAACATTTCTAGCTCTAAACACAGACTAATCACTTACAACAGCTTCCCACTGAGACCTTCCACCAACCTAATAGATAGCTCCTCATCCTCCAAAGGTGCCTCTGAAACCGCAACCACAGCTGCTCCCACCGAATAAGTGATCATTGCAAAAAGGAAGACAAAAACACAGAAGAAGGGTAAGCTATTGTGCAAAAGATTTAAAAGATCAAATAATCCATATATATATATATATATATATATATATATATCTATCATACTACATTTCATCACTCTATTTCATATGAAGACTTAAAGCGACGACTCAATTATCTGGATACAAGCATTAATGTTGAACCCTGGTAAGTTGTGCACTTATGGTGGCATTTAGTGCTCTGTAGCGCAGTAGATAGTATCACACGCAAGGTTAGTCTGTTAATACCTTTGGTCAAGGTAAAACCCCTAGGCTAGGGCCTCTTTCTCCTCTCACCACATGCCTCATCCTTCTCTACTTGAGAAATTAATGGTCATTAAAGCGTCAGGATAACTTCCAACTGAACTCCCACATAAATGCTTAAACTACAACAACCACTACTAATCCTCCTTGGATTAGCAGCAATCGATCTCAACTTAGGCTCATGTAAACAATTTCATATTACATTTCATAAAATTTACACAACTTCTAAAATAAACTAATCAACAACTATTAAGGTTCTGATCCACTCACTCAATGAACACATCTTTTTGTTGGGCAAAAAGTGAATTTTCGACCAGTTACCAGATTGCTCACCCAACGAGTGTATCATTGGGACTCCAAAGGAAACATCCTTCAATAATTTGCCTAATGAGTCTCAAGTCAGTGAGCCCCTGACTTAAAAACTTGCCCATCGAGTAAGGGTTCGCCCAACGGATTTGCATAATTTTGAAGAACATGATTTCTGCATAATTCTACATAAAACAAGTCTAAAATGTCCTAGTAACCTTCACAAATGCCAAGCACAGACCAAACTCGAATGTATCACAAATATCAATGTCAATTGATCTCAAATATGATACCAAACATCAAGCATTGTAAGGCAAGCTAAGCAAAACCCTAATTTCTATAGCTTTCACATATCACATATCATTTTCACAACTCAAATACAACATCAACTTCTCAAAACAATCATACAATATTTTAGAATCTCATCATACAACCAATCGTGCCAGTAAATCTTAATACAACAATACAATTTATAATTTATAACTTAAAAGCAATGCAATTAGCTTCCCTTACATATTATCATGCTTAAACAGCTCTATAAACGTCAAACGTCTCTAACTCCACAAGATGTTTTATGTACACATAGAAACACCACAAGAACGATTAAGACATATTGTTATGATCACTAATCAGTAAAGACTCATATTGATGATTAAAATGATGCATGCAAGCAGAAGATGACTCACATGCAACAAAAAACAGAAAATAGACCCACAAGAGGGCGGAAACTTAACTTACACGAATGGAGAAACTGATTGGTCCAACTTGAAGAGCTCGTCGAGAGGATCAATCCTATGGTCTTGGCTCTTCACTTAAACGACCAGAGATACAGAACTCCAAGAGAGAAGTCAAAGAACTCTAGAAAAGTGATTTCAAGAGGATAGTGCGTTTTAAAATAATGAAACTTTTTTATAACAATTTTGTACCACACCTAGCCAATTCGACCAAGTAATAATAATAATAAACGTCCACCATATCTACACGCGAAGTTATTCAGGTAACCGGCCTAGGCTGACCTAATCCTACCCGGCCTAAACCGATAACCCAGGACACTAAGTACCAGCCTAAGACCACGTACTAGCAATAGCGGCACGAGCCGCCAAAGAGGTAATTGGCCTATGCCGACCACCCTGGTATGCTTAATGAAATCAAAGCACTCCTAAAATTCAGTAAGCCCGTAATAATCAGACTAAGGGCCTAGGCTAAGGCCCAGGCCCACCTATGGCCCAAGCTAGGGCCCGGCCCATGGAATAGTCAGACATAATTAATAATCTATAAATATACATGGATCCCACGAATTAAAGGTACGCATTCATTACTCCATTAATCACTTGATTTGACTTTTTGAGAGCTTTGGCTGACTTAAGCTTCGGAGTCCCTTCTGTAGGTAACCCCTCCCGAGTCCAAGCCGATATATGCCAAAGGGGAAGAAGCCAACCGAGGAGATAGCGGATATGGGTAAGGTGATACTTGTGCCTAGCTGATCTTATTTGTTCTCTATAGGAACAATTGGCGTCCACCGTGGGGCACAAGATAACACCTTACTACCCGTTTTTCTCCGAAGATGGTTTCAACCCGTAGTAGAGTTGGAGCTAACAAGCAAGTTGACGCTGGCCCTTCAGGACCCGCTAACATCACCCTGGATCTTGCCGCCATCCTTGACAGTCAAGCCAAAATGCAATAGGAGCTGGCTGATCTGAAGAAGCGCAGCACTGATGAGATGGAGGCACTACGACAGGAAAACTCTCGCCTCAGGCGAAAGATCGAGGCCGATCCCACTCAAAAGGGAAAGGCTAAGGAGGCATCTGAAGCTGCAAGGTCCTCGGCCTTCCAGCCCACAGAAGAAGAAAGCGAGTACAATCCCACCCCTCACACCTTCACCACCACCCAACAAACACCCATCCCCTCAACCCATCCCACTCATTTCCCCTCCACCCTACCAGGGCACACTGTGGCCCCTACCCCCGCCGCCACCCTCCACACCACCCAGGTCCCCTACAATATACCCACCACCCTACACACTACTCATATCCCACCACCCTACAACCCCCACTACCTCCCTGTAACCCACATCCCCCCCACCCACTCCCACCCCACCAACCCAAACGTCGCCACCCCTTCACCGACTTTATCACCA
>Ga0214542_1008890_pt1 | contig 16129 bp, 10 predicted proteins | sample CNSS1metaG_FD_160096 | JGI IMG/M metagenome (GOLD analysis project Ga0214542, IMG submission 160096) | Root nodule microbial communities from cowpea collected in UCLA plant growth center, Los Angeles, California, USA - CNSS1 | ecosystem: Host-associated > Plants > Roots > Nodule | place: USA... | reverse complement strand
CCATCTAAATGACGAGTTTCAGATCAAAGACCCCATCCTTCTACAATATTACCATCTGGTCCGTGCAGTTATTCAATCCGCCTTCGAACAAGTCCGCGTAGAACACATCCCAAGAACTGACAACGTCAGGGCCGACATCCTTTCCAAATTGGCCAGCACCAAGCTCAAAAACCGTAATCGATCCCTACTACAGCAAACACTATCCACACCTTCCATCACACACACTTGCCAAAACTTAACCCATACACCAGCTAACAGCATCACCCCCTCCCAAAGCCAAAACTGGACCACCCCCTACATCCAATACCTCAAAACCAGCAACCCACCCCTCGACGCAGACAAAACCTGGCTGGCTAAAGCCGCCAGGTACACCATGATAGGCGATGACCTCTACAAACACGGATACGGCCAACCCCTACTTAAGTGTGTCACGGTAGAGCAAGCCCAATATATCATCAAAGAACTACACGAAGGAATTTATGGTTACCATTCCGGTGCACGCACCATGGCTACAAGAGTTCTCAGAGCCGGATACTTCTGGCCCACTATAGAAGCAGACTGCCAGGATCATGTCAGGAAGTGCAAACCATGTCAGAAACATGGCAACCTTATTCATCAGAAACAGGAACAACTACATCACATACTATCCCCATGGCCATTCGCTAAATGGGGAATGGACATCCTCGGGCCCTTCTCACCCGGCAAGGGCCAAGTAAAATTCCTAATTGTAGCTGTCGACTATTTTACCAAATGGATCGAAGCCAAGCCGCTAACCACCATCACAGCCCAGCAAGTCCAGCAATTCGTGTGGAAGGACATTATATGCAGATATGGTGTACCGCATACCATTATCGCAGACAATGGCCGACAATTCATCGACAAAGAGTTAGCCAAATTTTACACCGGCCTAGGCATCAAGCACATCACAAGCTATGTAGAACATCCACAAACCAATGGGCAAGCAGAGGCAGCAAACAAAGTCATCCTCGTAGAGCTGTGCAAGAGGTTGGATACCGCCAAAGGCCGATGGCCTGAAGAGTTAATAGAAGTACTATGGGCTTACAGATGCACCCCCCAATCATCAACAAACGAATCCCCATTCAGCTTAGTCTACGGCGCAGACGCCATGATACCAGTAGAAATTGGCGAACCATCCCTGTGTCGAGAACTATACAACCCAACCCACAACCACCAAAACATGGCCTTACATCTCGACCTCCTACCCGAACTCAGAGAAAAAGCCCAGATACGTAACCTCGCTGCCAAACAACGAGTTGCCAGGAAATACAATGCAAATCTACACCCACGATCATTTGTCGTCAGGGACCTAGTATGGAGAATGGCCAACAGTGCTAGAAAGAAGGATGACAAGTTCTCCGCCAATTGGGACGGCCCATACCGCATACGAGAAGATGCAGGAGGAGGAGCTTATCGCCTGGAACAATTATCTGGGGAAGAGATCCCCAACACATGGAATATATCCCACCTCAAGTTCTACTTCAGCTGAATGTGTATTGTAATCAATACTTGTAACCCCGGATGTACTCTTTTTCCTCACTTGGTCTTTTTTCCCTAAGGAGGGTTTTGGCCAAGGAGGTTTTAACCAGGCACCCCTATTCGATAAATAAAAAGAAGGGTTCCCCACTTTAGGATTCTCTATGTGTTTTATCTCTCGCTTTATTCGTTAAAGTTCCCCACCCTTACCCCAAGTAAGCGGCCTGGGTCGAACACCCTTAACTTGTGCTTAATTCGTTAAAGTTCCCCACCCTTACCACAAGTAAGCGGCCTGGTCGAACACCCTTAACTCTTGCTTAATTCGTTAAAGTTCCCCACCCTTACCCCAAGTAAGCGGCCTGGGTCGAACACCCTTAACATACAATCGATTACGCCATACATAACATACACCACAAATCATCAAAACCCGATATACACAATAACATACAGAAATTAATCGCATTAAGCATAAATGCAAAGACATGTACCAACGCAACGAACATAATGTACCAGTTATTACAGACATAGGCTCAATAATACTTTTAAATCATTAAAAAATCGATGTACTATTTTGCTGAATCATGGGCCACCTCCACAACATCATCCACCTTCTTCTCCTCCTCTGTCGCCTTCTCCTCCACCTCCTCATCTGCACTGCTCTCGTCCTCCTTCACTAACTTTCCGTCAACAACGTCCTTATTCACATTGAACTTTGAATCCGTGACGTCCACATCTTGATGGAAAAAGGCCGCATGCCGCAACCCCTTCTCAAAACCATTGATGTGCTCCTGAATAATGATGTTCTTCAGATCATCAAGCTCCCCAACAGCTCCATCATACTTGTCCTTCAAATCATCATAGTCCTCCTCCAACTCCACTATACGTTTGTTCAACTTTTTCTCAGAGTCCAAGCAACGCACCTTCCATGTTGCCAACATTTTCCTCTCCGCTTCCCAACCTTCTTTTGCCTTTTCCAGAGCAGCCTTCTCCTCCTCCAGTTTATCCACCTTACCCTGCAACTCCCCCACCTCCTTCACCTCCCTCCTATAAAGCGATCCCACACGCCGGCTCAGAACTAAACCCTTGCTCCCAAACTCGACCATTGTTCTCACAATGTGCTCCGCGTCCATGTTGTCAATAGAATTTACAACGGTATCCGGGAGGGTGATGGAAATATCCTTCCTCACGGATATCTCCGGCAACTCAATCAACCCCGCTTTCGGCCCCTTCTCCCCACTGGCTGACCCCGCCCCGCTAGCCGTTCCAAGCAGAGTCGCCCTTATCTTCTTCACATCTTTTCCCTTCCCGGATCGAGGCGGAAGCTCAACCTTCCTTTTCGTCCCGCCGTGCACGTGCACCTCCACCACCGACTCTTGTAAGTTGGGAACATCAGTTTTCCCAGCCGCCTTGGCCTTAGCGGCCATTTCTTTCCTCAACGATTGAAAGAGCGCCAGATTCTTCTTTCCAGACTGCGCCATATGCCCTACAATAATACATTACAACTCGAATCAAAACAACTTAGTATTATTAACACAGCTTAAGTAATAAACAGATACCTTCGATATCTATTATCGGGTGCACCGAATTATAAACCCTAACTAGACCCTTAGTGGGCAACTTATCGACAAACTTCAACAAGGTCTCCACAACCTCCTTATCACCAACCGACAATTCATCCATCCCCATGTCCTTATACCGAGAAGGGTTATTTGTCCAACTCAAAGGGAACTTGGGACTTCCGTCTGCGTTCAAAAAATAAGCGTTTCCTCCTTCCTTGACGACGACCTTGAAGTACCCATCTTTGAAATGCTTAAAAGACTGGAAGAAAGCATCCAGTCTGCTGATGCTGGGGCGACTGATCAAAGAGAGCCAAGTAGCCGGCCTCCGGGGTCTAGTGTCGTAAAAATATAAGAAAGCATAGGGAGTGGGCTCCAAATATAAAGACTTGCACAGAATGCGGAAGGTCTGCAAGTAGGCCCAACTATTACGATGTAGTTGGGTAGGTGCCACATTCAACACCCGCAACAAACCCATAGTGAAATCGTCTAAGGGCAGTCGCACATGAAGCTGAGAAAAGTGGCACATATACATGTAGAAGAATTTCTCGGTAGCCCCCTCCTGCGCGTGGCATACCTGGTCGACGGCACTCACCCTCTCTAGCGAAACAATGTCTCCACTGACACCCTTGGAGATGACGGGTGTGCAGTTCAGCCAAGAGTTCAACAGACGAGACCATCTGAATAAAGATGATTGATCACGAACATCAGCAGCAACCCACCCATAGCCGCCTTTCGCCGGCCAGTTGCTCTCCTCCAACTCTTCGGGGGGATCCTCTTGAACCTCCCTCACAACCTCCATCGACATCCCGCTCGTAACAACTCCAAAACTCGTACCCTCTCCGTCAAGTCGCCTATCCTTACTTCTATCTGACTCAGTACTTTCACTACTACTAGACAAAGACACGCTACCACTACTGGACATACCTGGTTTCGTTTTTTACGAGAAGATGTCTGTTGAAATTGAGGACTAGTCGGACAGTTTTACGCGCATAAGATCTCTGAATTCAGAACTCACAAATGAAACAAGTAACCCCTCATCTGTTTGCAAACCCATATTTATAGTCCATGATCCCAAACGACGAAACCCTTCCCGCCAAAATCATACCCCTGACCAATCGACACCATCATTGCAAAGGATATGACACTTCAAAACGACGGTGCCAAAACTTTTTCGATTTGACCACTGACGCCTCTTCACCTACCCTCTGACGGTTACCATTTTTTTAGCCTTAACACTGTTCACCACACTTAAAGGCTGGGGGACTGGTGTATCACACCTAGCCGGTTCCACTAGCTTATCAATACATATCATCCTTGACCGACAACTCATATTGGACAAGGCTGGGGGACTGGTGTACCGCACCTAGCCAAACTCGACCAAATAAGTAAACAATGTGCATATCAAGGCAGCCAAGTATCCAGCCTAGGCCGAGTTAGCCTAACTTGTATCGGTTTTAACATAAACTAAACATCTAAGGGGACAACCTGCACCTCATATCACCAACATAAGCCATCAAGACAAGTAGCCGGCCTAGACCGACTACTCCAGCATATCCGATAAGATTAGAGCCTAGGTTGACCACTTCAATAAACTCAGTATGATGGAAGCCCCCGCGTTCAATAAACCTTAAGGGCCTGGGTTAGGGCCCAGGCTCACTCACAGCCCAAGTTAGAGCCCAAGTCGAGGCCCAGCCCATGGGATGATCAGGCATCATTAATGCTCTATAAATACACGTGGACCCCAGCAATTAAAGGTACGCATTCATTAATTATTGATTTGACTCTCTGAGAGCTTTGACTTACTTGAGCTTCAGACTCTCTTCTGCAGGTAACCCCTCCTGGGTTCAAGCCGACATGTATCGAATGGGAAGAGGCCAACTGAAGAGATAGCAGACTACATGGTAAGGTGATACTCGTGCCTAACTTATCTTATTTGTTCTCTGCAGGAACAAGTAGTAACATTACTACTATTACAGAGATTATTATTATTAGTAGTAGTAATGTTAGTACTATTATCTTTGATTTTATATATCAATATATTTAATATTTTTGTATGTGTTTGTCGATATCTACATGTGTTTCTATTTATAAATTTTAACATTTTTATTTTTATTTTCTACATGACCATATCCGATATCAATGCGTACACATTTTATTTTAATATAACATACAAGCATCTATATATTTACATGTGTTTCTATTTAAAAAATTTAACATCAATTTCATGTTTTGTATTTATTTTGTACGTGACTATATTATACACTATGCCTGCATTTTACCTTAACAACAACATGTGTATATGCATTTCATTATAATATAATATACATGTATTTATTCCTACATGTGTTTTTATTTTAAAAGATTTATATCAATTTCATGTTGTATTTATTTTGTACGGGATATTATTACACAATATACCTATATTTTATTTTAACAACGACCGTATATATACATTTTATTTTAATATAGTATATAACTCAAAAATATAATTTAGATTTTAATCATGTAACTTTATTATACATTACTAATTTATTATCAATTTTATGATTTAAAATAAATAAAATCATATTTTATTATTATTATTATATAATCTATGATTATTATTAATATAACAATAATTATATTAATTATATAATAGTAAAATATAATAATATAAATAAATAATTCATTCAAATATAATAATTATTATATTAATTTTTTTATCCAAACAAGAAAAAACAAAAAAAAAAAAACGACCCAGGCACACGGATCTTATACTAGTTATTATTCGAAATCTTGTCCTTTAACTACAAATTTATATATTTCAGTAATATTTTTAAAATTCGTCTAAGAATTTTGAAAACAAATTACACTATTTTTATTAAAAAAACCTCATAACTTTTAATTAAATATATAGTTTATTTACAAAACTCACGGTTAAATTAAAAGTTCTTGTTACGTTTATTTATGCAAAAGTAATATATATTTAGATAACTATTCTATTCCACATTTATTTTTACCAAAAGTAACTTCATATATGTAATTGTTAAAATATATACAAATTTAAACTATTTAATTACCACCTTATTGTAGATCATTTTATAATTTGACACACACACCATCAAACTAATGTGTAATTGTAACCCACTATTAAAATGTAAAAAATAAATTATATATAGAGAAAGATATTAAAAGTGCCATAGAGGCAAACACACACACGCACATATATATATATATATATATATATATATATATATATATATATATATATATATATATATATATATATTGTGCATTTGGTTTGCTATTGACAGAAAGAAAAGATGTATAACTATTGGAGAATCACGAAAAGTTATTGCCAGAAACTTTTGTAAAAGGCTTTGTAGGCTAGTACACATAGTTCGGTCGATAACGTTGAAAATTAAGCATAAAGGCTTAAGCGTGTCCAAGAATATACATTGATGTTACAAAACTTCTTTCACTGTTACTGAAAATGGCAGCTCCTTCAGAACAAGTTTTATTAGCAAAAATAGTTAGTTCCTTTGAGTTTGACATCAATAATGCTCCTCAATGCACAAAAACCTGAGTTAATTCTTGTATTCCAACAGTATAATAACCACCAACTAAAGGAATAAAGGATATTCGCCTGTATATATATATTTTCAGCAGCACTGAGAGCTGAATTTACATAACCTAGTTGCACTGTCATGTTTGAACCAGAACACCCAATTTGATAAAAAAAAAAAAATGTAAAGAAAGAAAGAAAGAAGATTGTCTAAGAAGAGTTTAAGCAAACTAGATGATAGTTGTATGGACAATAATCTTATTTTTGTTTGTATCAAAAGGGGAACTAAAGTACTACAACAGTTCCCATGGATCCATGTAATTGGCAGAAGAAGACATAAATCTGCCAGTGGTGGTGGAAAAGAAGCTTCAAAAGGGAGTGTATATTTGCATCTGACTCAAAATGTGTTCAAAGTTATCTGTTGTCTTCTCAATTGGGTGAGTGTGAACTCCTTCGTAAGTAGTCACCACTACCCCTTCGTCTTTCGTTAGGCGTTGGACTTGTTTCTTCACATTGCACCCTTGATGCGTGCACCGGTAGTAACTCCTGCACATTTGTTTAACCGTTTCATGTATTGCACTACACATTCATATAACTATGTAACATGTAGAACGAACAGATTCTTTTCATTCGATCATGTAACAAATCATTGGCATAGATTCATGTTCAACACTTGTTTCGACATTAAATAACCAACTGGGTCGTGTTAATTACATATTGTACGCTGAAATATATGTAATGGCATCATTCAGTTACAGTTTTTAATGTCAGAAAAGTAAGCAATAATGGAAAAAAGGTCTGCGCTTTAAACAAGCTATTCTAATGTTGAAGAAAAATCAGACATGGTACTATATATGATACGAGATCATGTCTCGATATTCTGCATATGCAGACCAAAGTTTATTGTTTTCTTAATGATTTCATACAGTTTGGACTACTTTTAGCAAACGGCAACGATTTCCAGAAAACACTAGCATACTCATAAACCCAGATTATGAACCCTTAATTATATTTATATGAATTATTATGGCATTATTTTTTTTAATAGCGTTGCTATTTTTAATTTATTTTTATCTCTATTTGTTATACAATATAATTTATAAGCATAATCTATCTTTCAATTTTGTAGATATATAGATTAAATTATATATATACAGTATATATATTACGTGCACGCAGGTGTGCACAAACAGGTTTCGTTCTTGTTCTATTCTCTTTTGATTTGACCCAAGAAAAGCTAGACAAAATGGTAGAGGAATGAATAATAAGAAGAAGAAGAAGAAGAAGAAAAACTCAGGAAAGATGAAAAAAGGATGGAGCCATACATAAATACTTTTTAATAAACGATCCAATAACAAAAACTGAACCAAGACTGCTAGCTAGAACAGTGTTTTGGATTGATTATTGCCTAGTGTGAACTCAGCAAGAACCTCGTTTTTTTTTTTTTTCATTCATCTTAATTCAATATTCAAACCAATAAGAAACATGGTGGGGTCTTGTCATGTTTGTACAATTACACACGTATTTCCTCAGTCAAACTTAGCAGGCGTCAGTGCCACAAAGAGGAACATAACTCGATGAAGAACGAGAAGAAAAAGGTAGAGAAATCAAACATAGAAAAACTAGAGCAACATCAACAACAACAACATGAAACGAAACGAGGAAACCAGAAAGTAACTAACCTGGGAAATTTGTTGTTTTTAACAGCTTTTTGGCCGTACTTCCTCCACCGATAACCATCATCAAGAATATCAACCTGGCTCCTTGTTTGGAAAGCATATCTAGGCTTTCGAACCTTTTTCTCCCCTTTCTTTTTGCCATTACTATTACCACCATTTCCCAAACCACCTAACTCATCACTCACATTAATGCCACCACTACTGATCTGAGACATTAACATGGCAGCATCTCTACCAGCTTCTTCTCCTCTCTTTTCATGATCACTGCCACTACTCTCATTACTAGGCCTTAGTCCTAGGAATGCATTGGAGCTTTGACCACCAAAACCATGCTGAGAGGTTCCCACAGCACTCGTTGAAATGGGGTAGCTGGAAGAATTGGGACAAGGGAACAACATGCTATAATTCTCCATCGAAACCAACCCAACCCCAATTTTCCTTCTTACTATATATATCGGTAGAGAGAGAAAAAAGACGTTGTTGGTAGTGAGGGAAGAGGGTTTGGGAAAAGAAAAGTGTGTGTGGTAAAAAGATTTCAACAAATATAAATGGTTGGGGCGGCGCTTAATGTTAACGTGGCTAATATCATCGATACATACATGCACCCACCCGAATCTCGTCATCAAGGAAAAAGAAAACAAAGTCCAAATGGAAAACATATTTATATATTTTTTTATTTTTTTATTTATTTATATATTATATATGTATATGTGTATATATGCATATATGCATGATGACATGCACACATAGAGAGTAGTAGTGAGCATGGTGTCGTAAACGGCACGAAAATTCTTCAAGTGTGTGTCGTGAAAATTGAGTTTTATTTATTGTGATGAGCGTGGATTAATTGGAATAAGAAGAGGGAGAAGTCTAAGATGGAATTTTGAGGCGGCTCCATGAATAGGATAAAGACACTACAGTATTATTGTTTATTTGTTTCTTATGTATTTCAGATTTCAGATACATAGTAATTGCAAATCAACCTTTGAAAATTCAATTACAAAACAGAAAATTACCATTTACTGTTTCTCAATTAAAAAATTAAGGATAATAAACTGTAACTTTGATCACTCCTTCATTTTCAAACCCTGCTTTTTTTTTCACCTGTGATTTTAGACTTAGTAACACCCTACACAATATATTCAATGACCAATCTTGCATAAGCTAATTTTTTATTTTTTATATTTTAATTGATTAAACCATTTTTGAATTTTCCTGAATGAATACGATTGAACCAAGATAAAAAATTTATATATACAAAACTAATTTTTAAATTGTTGAGACTAAATTAGTAGGGAGAGAAAACTAAAGTTGTACTTTAATCAAAAACTAAGAAAATATTAATTTATTTCGCGTAGAATGATAATATAAAGAAGTGATACTATCAGTGTCACTTTTAATATACTTGCGGGTAAAATTTAATAAGATTGCCATACTTGACTTGTAATTGAACAAGAGGGTAAAACTAAATATTTTCTCAAAAGTATTATTTTATAATTAGTTTTTCTTGTCCGTTATGATTTTGATAAGGAGTTTATTGAAAGTTGAGTATAGAATAAAAAGCAAATGAATAATTGAATTGTGAAATAATAAGAGTGAGAAAGAAGTGGTGTGATTAGTGTCGCGTAGTGGGGTGTTAGAATTAATTGAATGAAGATTTGAAAGGTCTGACGGCAAATGGTCATTGTTTGCGAAAGTAGTGGTTTTTGTTTTGTGGGTTACAGTCATGGGAAAAAAACTAGAATAAGTGGTAGAATTGGTTGTAAAGAATAAAAATCTGGGTTATGGTCACAGTTCACACGTGTTGAAGACAAGTGATTAAATGCAATAAGTAAAGGAGGTTTTGGTCAGCGAGGAGAATGGGTGGGTGCAGAGTTTTGAAGATGGGAGCTTCCATGAAATCACCAAATGATAATTCCGCCAACTCTACCTAGGTTTCACCAAGTTGGCTTCACTATATTTAACTCAAGTGAATTAGGTACATCAACATTTAAGACCGATAAATAGTATAATTAACTTTTTAATACCAATTCAATTTTTATTAAAAAAATTTAATATGTGTTTAAACTAAACTTCTTTTTTATCATTGAACTATATAATTTTTATCGTCAATGGAACTATGTAATAGTATATTATCAGTTCTTTTCCTTCAATTCACTCGTCAATTCACTTCTTTCTTTCTTCAATTCACTTGTTAGTGTTTACTTCTTTTTTTTCCTTTGATGTACTCATTTTAGTTTACTTTTTTCCTTTTGATCACATTCAATTTGTTGTTTTCAATTTAAAGAACAAGTTAACTAATTATTTGGAGGAGATTGAAGACAAAAAAAAAACGAAGTGATCTAGAGATAAAATTTATCATCTAGTTAACAACAAAATCAAATAAAAATAAGATTCATATCATCTAGTTAACGATTATATCATCTAATTAACCACAAAATAAAATAATAAGTACTTAAAAAATTTAGAAATATTTTAAATATTTAATAAAATAAATTTTTTAATAAATGTTCAATTAAGAATACTCAAATTTATAAAATACTTAAAATAACATAATTAAATCATTTTAATCAATTTATGTGACACGGAATGGTCTTTGAGATTATTGTCATTTGTAACACATTAAATAGATTGGATTGAATATGTTGTTGGTCCTTAACTTCTAGTGAATTTTAAAATTATTCTATTTTGAAAATTTGGACCAGTTTAATCTTTCATCTTTCGAAATATGTCTAATAAGATTATCTCACTTTGTCTAATAAGTTTCAGTTTCAAGAAAAATGAAATTTTCAATAACATGGTGACATTTTTTAAAATATTTGTAACTTTTTATGTTTTAGTTCTAAAATAATCTAAGTCTAATTTTTGCAACCAAGTATTAGGCTTTGGTTAATTTAGAATTAAAGCTTAAAGGATTGTAGATATTCTTTAAAATGTCATACAATTTTGAAAATTTTATCCTGGGCATCAAGGTTTAAGCTTCAGTTATTGATTAAACCAAAGCCTAATCCTCGAAACCAAGTATTACACTTCGATTCTTCCTACAACCAAAACCTATTTTTGTCTACATTAGGGTAAACTAATGAATTTTGACAATCCGTAAAAGGTTTTGTCAGATAGTGCCTTTGTAGCCTTTCCCTTCACCACTACAAACTCGCGTTGTCCTCTATTGTTGGCTCCGTTCAGGTTCATTCTTTTTATTTTCTTTCTCATTTGTCATCTTCGTTTCTCGTTCTTCCTCCATTAATGTTGTGTTTGTTCTCATTTTTGTGCCACCACTGCAATTGAAATCACCATTGTCATTGTTTCACATTGGGGCACAACATTAGAAGTCTTAGTTGTTCTTCCTCCGTAAACATTAGTTGTCTTGGTTTGTTGTGTTTAGGACGCATCGCTACAACATTGCTTCTCTGGTTTTGATTCGCTTTTGGTTGTTGGTTCATGTTTGGGTCTCTTTTTCTCTTGCTCTTAGTTTCAATTCGTTTCTCGTTCTTCCTCCATTAATGTTGTGTTTGTTCTCATTTTTGTGCCACCACTGCAATTGAAATCACCATTGTCATTGTTTCACATTGGGGCACAACATTAGAAGTCTTAGTTGTTCTTCCTCCGTAAACATTAGTTGTCTTGGTTTGTTGTGTTTAGGACGCATCGCTACAACATTGCTTCTCTGGTTTTGATTCGCTTTTGGTTGTTGGTTCATGTTTGGGTCTCTTTTTCTCTTGCTCTTAGTTTCAAGAAGAAAATTGTTGTGTGATTTTGTTCCTTGCAGAAATCTCCCTCCAAGCATCTCAAACAAGTAATAGATTGGTAAGAACCTCAATGTTATGAAATTTATTTATTATATATGGGTATCACAAAACATTCTCTTTTCATAGTTCAATTACTAGACATAGCATGTTGTTAGGTGATCAACTGCTACAAAAAAAAAAAGTTTGCTTGATTGTCCCTTGAGGTTTGTTATTTTGGTCCATATATAATTGTTTGATTTCTTTTCTTCCTCAATTATTTATAATTGTGTTGATATATTGTAGTGTTCTAATCAAACCAGCTCATATGAGTACGGTTATTATATTATGCAATGGATAACAACCATTGTTCGTACTTGTATTGCAACTGATTGGAAAACAGTAAGAATTTAATTGAATTAAATATTTTGCAACTTTTTCTTTTTATATACCAATTGAAATTATTGTCTTTTGTGCATAGATTCAAGAATCCTACACCAATGCATGAGAAATCCATACAGTATGTAAGGAAAGTTTGTGCAAGATATAAAATAGAAATGTACAATAAAGTGTGAAACATTTACTTGTAAATTATTTAAAATACCATGATATAAAATTGTCATTTATATATTGTTGTGTATAAATTATGTGTGTTGGTTTTGACTATATATAGATTTTGTTGAGGTTTGATATATAGGTAGAAAGAAAAACAAAAACAAAATATTTAAAAGAATGTCCATATTAAACTTTGGTTATTACCAAAACTAAAGATAAATAAGGGAATAAGCTTCGGTTCTGATTGTAACCGAAACCTAGTCCCTTTCTAATTTTAAAAGTAATTTAATTTTAAGGGAGTTTAGGCCTAATCTTCCCTTAAAAATAAATTATTTTTAAAATAAGAGTAAAAGGCTTTAGTTGTCGAAAGAACCTAAGCCTAATTTTTTTTTCTTATTTCCATTATTTAATGTTTTGGTTTCTTCAAGAACCTAAACTTAATATGAAAGTTTAGGCATTGGTTCAAAATCAAAGCCAAAAAATCCACCATTTTTTACCTTACTTAGATATATTTTGATTGTTGAAACATAATACAATATCCAAAATAATTAATGTCAAAATCAATCTGTACACTAGTGATTGGTGTTATATTTAAAAAAAATGTTGTATTTGTGCTTCATTTAAAATTGATTAGATGTTATCATTTTAACACTACTTTTTTTTTTAAGTTTTAACTTATATTATTTTAGATACTTTCTTTTCATAAGTTTTTTCCCCTATTCCCTATGTTGTTTTTCTCTTTTGTGGGTCATTTTCATATTTGCTTTATTGTTTGAAATTATTTGATTTTTTTTGTTTGAAGTTTCACTTTATAGGGAATCCTAACTCAAATATTTGATATGGGTTTTGCTATTGAATTACCCTTACTTTTTTCGTTCCACATTCTTATGTGAAAACATGTAAAATATGAAATAAAAGATAATTAAATTATGTATTTAAAATATAACACCAATTTAATATAACTGCATACTGAATACTTGACTTTAAAAACTATTTGTCTTACAGTGAAGCTTCTCGTTAAAGATATTCAGCACCAGCAATCATTTCTTATATATATGGTAAACCCTTATTCCACATTTGGTCTCAATAATTATTTTTATTAAACCAGTAAGTAATTAGTTAACTCGCACAATGATCACATGGGTGAAAACTATGCCTCTTATATTGCTAACAATATTTACATGTGCATGATTTCATTTGAACACAAAAAAGAAAATGCACATGACCAAATACATGAAAAACAAAATCGAATCCTACCACGTTCACATTATAATCTCGTTTAAGTGCTAACTCTTTACAATTTTTATTAATTTATTTATAATAAAAACCACCAAAATGAAGTTCTAACATGGCACATTATCAAGAAGTTTTTTTAGAAAAAGAGATCCAACAAAAAATTATAGTCCTAACTTCAAGTTGATCGACACACTATTAAAAACTCTCGGCATATAAATTATGAATAAAGAAGATTTACACTACATACTTTTATATTGGTTTGTCTTCATCCAGTTCTTAATCAATTCAATTAAGTTTCACTAACATACTAACGCTATAAGATATAAAACATGTATTCTTTGAACTTCGCTTCATGACTAAACACTAATTAGAATCATTTGAACCACACCCACTCCTCATTAAATAACTCTAATATTTTTTGGACATGTAGTCATCATAACTAAGATTTCATATTATTTGGAACATAGTCACTCTTACCTAAACAAATTTGAATTATAAATATGTGTGATCTAAAAGATGAGATGGTTTCCTCACTAAAAGAAAAATATCGTCCTAACATCAGTGTAGAAAAGGGTTTTAATCATAGTTATTTTTTACATTGACTTCGATTTAAGATCCGAGACATATCTAGCCGAGGTAAAAAAAGAATAACCTTTATGTCTCGGTTCACAATCTAGGCACATTAAGTCCTTACTGTGTCGGTTCTGGAAGTAACCAAGGCACAAAATTGAGACTTATTGCCTCGGTTATGGAACAACCAAGACCTAACAAACATTAAAATTTATAAAAGAAAAATTAAATCAAACCCATCTCTCAAATTTCCACTTCGCATATTCCAGACCTTCAAAACTAAATTATATTAAAACCCAAAAAGAAAAGACAAGTCTTGAATCACTTAAAGGATATAGTAAAGTGAGGAAAGTGAGGAAAATACCTTCACCACAAGGGGATTTCCTGCTAGTTATGTGAAGAACCTTAGTGGACTTCCTAACAGGTCCCTTAACCTTAAGGCACTTGTCCTTTGCACCACGAACAAGGTCCCTCCCTACAAACTAAAGAATGGTGAAGAAGAACAAGGAGCATGAAAAAAGAGAAGAAGAAATACCCTTCTTGAGATTTTTGAACTGCTTAGAGGAAAGGGTGATCCTAATCTTATGGATTTGTTCCTGGGATTCCTCCAAGCCTAGCTTAGTGGGCTTCATCACTGCATACGCTGTCATTATTCACAACCACAGAGAAGAAACGAAGAAGTAGAAGAAAAAGTCCATGCTTGTGAAAATGAGAGGAACGAAGGAATGGAAAGCCTAGAAAGGGTTTTTAGGGAAATAAGTTAGTACAAACCCTATGAAAATACCAAGCAATGTGCATATGAATGTGGTCGAAGGGGAAACGACTATAGGAGACAAAGTTGTTGGACACGAGGGCGGAACGGAAGAGAAATGGGTGGTATGGAGAAGTGCCCCTCGTGAGTAGAGAAAGGGAGAAGAAGAACTGCCCCTCGCGCAATAGAGAAATGGAGAAGAGGAAGTGAGTCTGTTTCCGATTTGGGGTTGTTTCACCTTAAACCTTTTGTCTCAGTTGAATTAAAAACTGAAACATACTTTTTGTCTCAGTTAACAGTAAAATCGGGGCATAAAACCCTTTTCTGCCTTAGTTCAAACACAATAGATGTCATTTAGTGTAGAAAAAAATTTAAAAAAAAATGAATTTTTGTCACTTAACTAACTTATCTACCTCGGATTCAAATAAAACTGAAGTAGTAAGAAATCAAATAGGACTATTAACTCATAAATGGATAGAGTTACATCTTAACTATATCAACTATAACTTTTGTCTTATTTGTAAGTGCTCGATACAAAATTAGTATCACAATGAAGGTCCTAAATTTAATTTTCAATGAAATAATTACTTGAGAGAATTTGTAGGTAATATAAAATAAGTAGGAAAAGTTACATTCTAACTATTAGTAATAACTTTCAACTTAGTAATAAACGCTTAATCCAATAAAAAAATGCTTTATATTTATTTAGAATATTTTATATTTCTTGAATATAAAGTATATAACCTTCCTTTATATTTTGAGGATTATTTTATGATTTTGTTTCTACTGAAGCATGCGTCTAAGAATAACATAAGATAAGAATGTGACATTGCGTTATTTTTAATTGTTATAATTGTAATTATTATGTAAATAAATGATTTTTTAAGGAGAAACAAGGAGAGAATGTAAAAAAAGGTTTCCAGTATTTTTTATTTTTATTTTAAGTGTATTAAGAACTGCAAATTTTGCATTTTTTAAAGTTAAATGTTTATACATTACTTATATATATATATATA